>ERZ1292632.445-Hain-H43-01um-R2-445-length-43990-cov-87_pt2 | contig 42324 bp, 63 predicted proteins | sample MGYA00564407_ERZ1292632 | MGnify/ENA primary metagenome ERZ1292632 (study PRJEB36523, sample SAMEA6512637) | groundwater metagenome | collected 2019-01-08 | study: AquaDiva: Metagenomics assemblies of 32 groundwater samples | reverse complement strand
TTATTGCTTTACATTCTTCTACTAATTCCTGATACCAACTTGTTTGTAATTCTTTCATTCTTGTTTGTTACTAATAATGACCTTAGATTTTGAGGGTGTGCCCCCTTTCCCCCATTCTCTCTTTTATTGAGTGAATGTTGGAAAGAAAGCGAACCTTATGACCTTGAGTTTTGGCGACTGATTGTCCCACATCACGATGGTTCGTTGGAACTCGGCAATTTAATGTGCCCGAGTTATACCCCCACACAAACAAAAGACAGAACTCTCTGGGGGAGAAGTCCTGTCTGTTGTTTGCGATAATTATATCACAACCTCCCCCAGAATTTTATCTATTTGATGTTGATAAGTTTACTACCTAAATAAATACTTGCAAATACTCTTATGTGGATAATATGGGGATAAATACTTGACTTTCTTATTGACTTTGCTATACTTCTAATGCCGAACTACCTTTATGGTTGTTTAATTGGCTGATCTATATAAATTAGGAGAATCACCTGTCAATTTGATGGGTGATTTTCAATTGACAAGAAATCCCCACTAACAGGATATTCAGTTAACCAGTGTGCACCCTGAACTAAATAAACGTCGGGGGATTTCTGATCGCTTTAGGAAGAATGAGAGACCCACCTAAAAAAAGTATCGGTCTATTCTTCCTTTATCCCTCGCTCTTTATACTTCTTAAATTTCTTTACAAAGTATAAATGCTCAGGAATATATATAATAACACCATCTTGTCTTGATTACCTCTTTTTCTGAAGTATGAGCTTGCATTAAGAAATCTTCTCTTTCTTTTTTCATCCACCTTCTAAAAATGTCCCACATTTGATTGTTCATTCATCAAATCATATACCCAAAAAATATTCTCCACATTAAAAATGTGGGGATAACAAAAGGGGAATGTCCATACAAAATAATGGATCTACATTCCCCAGGCGGTGAGGTTTCCCTCAATGCCGTCTCTCTTTCCTCAACTCCTCGGAGGCTTCTGGAGACTAGCTAACTTGCTTGCGAGGTTTCTGTCCCAAATTTGGACAGCCCTTTCGGAAACAGCAGAACCGAATCTTGTGGATGTTCGGATTCTTGTTCCTGCGACAGAAGTAGTACAACTTCCTGTCAAGAACGATTCTCACATTATCCTCCTTGAACCTTCAATGAAGGTGTAGTCCATCTGGTGTCTACGAGCCACTAACAGGATTGACTGCTGTTCCCACGTTACTTCTCTAGTGAGAGGCAGTCGACACCGTTCACAGTGTCCTGAAATCATCAGACCAGCTTCCCCGTTGACTGCGACAGTGTCAAGTGTCGGTTCTTTCCCGCACTTAGGACAAGTAAGAAGAACGGGGAACCATTCGCATTCCATAAAAAACACCTCTAATACAATTATACAATTTTTGAGTCAACTTTTCTATGACAGGATTTGCATAACCATAAAACATCTTTAAGAAACTAAGAACCGCATTGCCCTTTTTTGGCCGTTAAGCGGTTCTTAGTTGGTTTAACAATTATTAGTTTTTAACTAATAATTTTTTCTTCCTTAGTTCACCTGACGGGGGCGATGTCGGAAGTTAATTTGTGCGATAACAAGTCCAAAGATGTCCTTTTCCTTCTTTTATTTTACGAGCTAGAAAGTCCAGTGAAAATTCGGGGTCAAGTGCCATTTCTTTAGTGATGCCATTTTTTAAATGGGTACGCAAATTTATCTGAACGAGCCCTACGCTATATTCTTGAGGGGAACTATTTATAGCGTTAGGATTAAAACCACTCTCACACTTTACTATATTATTAAGAGTAATCTCTGATACACCATAATAATCTGCATAATGTGAAATTCGCATCTTTACCCACTCTGGGGTAGAAGCTGTCATCTGAGCGATTTCTGGGGCTTCTAGGGGTATTTCTAGGGGTATTTCAGGGGCATTATAGGTTGTTGTTGAAGTCGTAAAAGATAAAGCGTACACCAAAAACAAACCACTGAAAATGATTTGATTCATAAGTTAAATTACTTTTAAATTATTTAGCGAACCTAACTTTTAGGTAGTTCACTAACAAGACTAGAACTCCGCCTAAAGTTAAATTCATCCACTCTGACGGAAGAACTGTAACCACGAGTGGCAGACCGACAAGAATTACACTGACGACCGACTTTCCTAGACCTTTCCAAAAACTATACTTTTTTGTCATTTTTTTAATATTACTATTAAATCCACATAATAATTATCTGCCTAATAATTTTTTAAGCAATATTGAAATAGTGGACAATTTATCCCACCAAGATTTGACATCATCGGCATAGTATCCATTATAATATTTGGAAAAATCAAAGCAATAATCAGTGCTTTTATTTCCAACCATCATTTTATATCCTGTTCTTATATCAACAAAATATCCCGAAATATGAGTATGAGGGCCAGTTGAAAATCCAGTACTATCCGCTACCATTAGAGGCGTGCCTGACATTACTACATCTCCATTGCGGACTAAATTTTTAGAAGCGTGCATACACATAAATTCCACATAATCATTTCTGCCTTCAGCTTCCACTTTTTCTTTTGTTCTGTATCTTACATAGTTTCCAGCTCCTGTATTAAAACCGACATCAGTTACTACACCCTCGCACATTGCCACTACCAAACCGTCAGTATCAACCCTAAAATCAATTCCGTTATGGTGGTCAAAACCAAATTGTAGATAGGCAGGATTATAAATACCAAATGCTTGGGTGATTACATACGGCTTCGCCGGATATGATAATTCAAGTTTCATTGTACAACTTTAGAAATTAAATCCGCTACTATTCCGACCAGAGTAAGTATAAACAACCATTGAATGCGGTCAATCTTTGCTTCTATGTGAACAAGATGATTATTCTTGATTTCGTTGACAGTAGTCTCCAAACAGCTTAGTCTCTGTTCTATCCCAATCCTATCTTTAAATCCATTCCCGTTGTTTTCCATTTGTTTATAAATTACGAGCCAACCCCCAATAATGATAAAAAATGATTTGAAACTCCTCCCCCACTTGCTGTATAGGTGGCGTAGATGGAGCCGTTATAAGCTGCAGAGGCATCAACTCCAAAAGTATTGGGGAAAACTCCACTAAGAGTAGTGTAGTCGTGATTATTAGAATAACTTGCTTGGTTTGCAGCCCCTGTGGTGTAATACATAGCTGTCAGACTTGTATAATCACACCACACTGCAAGATAATATTGAGTTCCTTGAGTAACGCTGGGGGGAGAAGAAAATGTAGCAGTAGACCACCCAGCCGATGTGGGATTTATCTCTGCTGTTTGTGCAATTAAATTCTTTGAACTATCATATAACGCCATTGTTAATTTTGAGGTTCCATCTAAATAAACAAAAACACTCATACTGGCTAAAGTGCCAGACAATGGTGCTGTGTGTAAAAATCCAATTAAATTTTCAGGTGCGGTAGATGCCAAAGTATAACCACTTACACCCTGATTTGGGTTACCCATTATGTCTGGGGTTGTTGCTGTGGTAGCATAAATAGAAATCGCTCTTTGGGCAGTAGTTGAACTTCCAGGATACGTTCCTGCGGGAGAAGCATAGTTGTCATTGACACGGTGCATTTGGGTTGCACTCAAACCTCCATCTTGACGATACTGAAGACTATTTGCTGTGTCTGTAGATGCCTGAATCCACCCTAAATGATAATTTCCAGCATTTAAAGATAAAGAAAGAGAAGCCGAATCTACCCACGCCGCACCTGCAGAAGCAGCTATTGTAAATTCCGCAGAAACTCCCTGTAAAGCATTAGGAACACCAGCACTATCATTGTATATCAGAGCTTTTAAGTGAATTGTCGCCGCTGAAGCATTACTGGCATATATAGAAATTTTACTTGTTTGTACATTTACAACAAACGGATATAAATCTCCAAAAGATTGACCAATAACACCTGAATTTGTTGTTGCACCGATTCCAACGAATCCAAAAGTCGGGTCAACTATAATCGGGTAAATTCCTTTATCTAAAAAATCTTGAGGAATAGTTACCGAGAGTATTCCATTTTCAATATGTAAATCTCCCCAGACTTCTGTTCCTGCGGAGTCAATGATTTTAGGACGAAAGATGTGTCCGATTTTACCGACCTTATACTCTTTGCCCCCAACATAATTTGTTTTCTGTTCGGAGGCGTATACTGCGTAGCTCCCAATAACATTGTCGGGTCTAAAAGCACCATCATCAATTTCCTTTTGAGTAAGTTCGGGTTGATAAAAATACTCCACTCCTTGTGTTTCAATATCAAATTCTACAACATTTGTGAGGGGTTTTTCGTTCAGTATCCATTCTATTTCGTAAGCACCTTCGGGATTAGCTTCACTGACAGGCAAATCATAAAAGTGCATTTCTTCCTTTGGAGTTTTGAATTTTACTTTATCACCTTCAAATGAGAGGTCTTTATCTTTCGTTGCCACAGTTGAAAGTTTTGGTTTGAGTTTAAACGACACTTCATTCCAGCGTTTTATTTCAATATCGGGTGTAAATTCTGCATTATTTACACTTCCCAAAGTTATCTTAATCTCATCCTTTGGTTCACCTTTATAAACATCAAGTTCAGAATTAACAATTTTGTTATGAAAAAGAGACTGACCACTTATTTGGTATTTATCCTTTATTGGCTGCGGTATTAAATTTAAGTTTGGGATTTTAGCCATTATGTTAATTGGTTAGCGGTAAATCCTTCCATCATCACATAGACGGAAGAATGAGCCGAAACTGAAGCCGATATATTTTTATCCGCTAAGATAGTTTTTATTGGGTTAGGGAACACCATATTAGTACCACCGCCTGCGGGTGCGATTGCAAAGAATAGTATTGAAGCTGGGACGGCACCAAGCCCTTCGTAGAATGCAACGTGTGCTGCCACAGTTCCAGGATTAGTCAGTTGAACACCACTTACATAGTTGAATATGGAAGCCCCTGGGGCAGAGAATACTAATACAGATGGTCCAGCCATTACTGAAGTGACAGCACTCTTCCATTTAGTTATTGGTGCGTTGGCTACAATAGTTTCTCCTGATGGGCCAACTGCAAATGGCGAATAATCTCCCGAGGCGGTAGTAACAGAAGCCAAAGTATCATTGCGGACCGCCAAAGTATAGGTTCCCCTATCTCCAAAAGTATGAGCCACATCTTCAATGTAAGTGCCCGCAGTAAGTATTGAATTATTATTACTCCCTATGACCCAAGGGTTTGTACCTTGTATGGCCGTGATAGAACCAGCATTATTGATTCCAGCCATAAGTTGTACAGAAGAAACCCCAGTTTGCTGATTACCGATAATCACCGTTCCGCTTATAGATGGATTTCCAGTAATACCAACCGTACCCGATACGGATTGATTAGTAGGAAAGTTTAATACTTGAACCGACGAATTGCCCATATTAACAGTAGCTGAAGTAGCTAGAACAGAACCCGCTAGTTGATACGCAATTACAGAAGATGATGGCATATTAACAACCCAAGGACTTGTTACCTGAACAGCCGCCACCGAGCCTGCACTCCCAAAATATGGTAGTCCTATTATTGAAGCCCCGATTGTGCCTGAAACGGACTGATTACCCATAGGTGCGGAAGCAACAGAACCTCTTACCATCACATCAATAACTTCGGTTTGGGACACAAGAGTATGACCTTTAGCATCTACTGCTATTGGAATATAGTGGCCATCACTACCACTAAAATCTACATTGCTTTCATTTCTGACCCCCCACATTGGAATCCCCGAATGAACCGAGGCGGCGAAACCTGTATTACTTCTGTAGAGTCCACCAACAATACTTGTTCCGACAGTCCCCGATACTGACTGATTACCAGTTGGAAACGCAACCACAGAACCTGGAATTATTCCAATATTTATTGTGCCGGAAATTGATGGATTACCAACAACGGTAACTGCCCCTGAAATAGATGGTGTGCCTACAAAACCAACTGAACCAGAAACTGACTGATTAGTTGGGAAATTAACAACTTGAACTGAGGAGTTACCTGTGGTTCCTCCAACTGTGGTTATAGAACCGCCTACAATTACTGCTTCCACTTGACCGGAAACTGATTGATTTGCAGAAGGGACAACAGTTGCTGAGGTGGCTAGGATAGAGCCAGCGAGTTGGTAAGCGATATATGATGGAGTTGGGACATTAACTTTCCACGGATCTGTATTCTGAATAGTCGCAACTGAGCCTGCCACACCGAAATAAGGTAATCCTATAATGGAAGCACCTACGGTTCCTGAGACTGATTGATTTCCCATAGCATACGCAACAACTGAGCCTGCCACATTTATATTGCCTGAAACTGAAGCGTGAGTTAAAAGTTTTATTGGGTTTGATTGAAATGCTACTACTGAATCTGATTTTGGTATATATGCCATTTTATTATGTTATGTTCCAGTTTGTCCCATCGCTGATTAAATCAACTGCGGTATACTGGGTTGATAATATTATATTAGGGTCTGCATCTATTGTCTCTGCACCATCTGGTAAGACGGCGACACTACTGGCGGCGGTATTTTTAATTGTGTACAAATTTTCATTTCCTGCGGCTGGGGGTAGGGTAATAGCAACTCCCTCGGTGCAAATAACCACATAGTCAGTTCCAGCAACCGAACCAATAACTGAAGTAACTGCTGTAGAATTGATAGAACGCACAGTCCCACTACCCCCAGATGACACAAAAGTAATGTCTACTTTTTTGGTCGTATCATTGTTTGCATAAGAAAGTGTCATACCTGTTCCAGCTTTAAGATTTATGTCCGTATATCTAGTAAGGGGATCAGCACCTCCTATGAAAATCTGTCTGTTAGCATTGCCTCCTCGGTTATTAGCCAAACTCGCAAGTCTACTTCTCAAATCTTTAGCGAGTTCTTCTAATTCACCCTGAATGGAGTTAAGTTTGTTGTCAGAAACTTTACCTTTAGATTCGCTATCTGATTTCATTCCATCCATTTCTTTCATCATTGTGCGGTGCATTCTATCCATTCGGTCAGAGAACATACTCAACTCGCTAATGTTGTCTTTTATAGACTTAATTTCTCCGTTCTTTTCGTTAGTTAAATTAAAAATCTGACCTTTAAGTGCTGTGATTTCGTCTGTTATTTTGGTGACCTGTCCTTTATTGTTTGTCTCTTTACTAGTAATTAGGGTTTTAAATTCATTTAACTTTTCATTGACTTTATTAGATAGGTTTTCTATCTGTTTATTGATATTTTCTTCAGTTTTGTCAATAGCGTTAAATAGCGGTTCAAAGTTTATTTTCTTTTTGAATTTCTCCAACTCTATCTTCACATCTCCAATGGTGTGTATTTGAACTTTTTCTTTAAGAGCGGACTTCAACTTTGCTACTTCTTCATCAAACAACTTAAAATCAATCTCCGTTCCATCGGGATTAAGTGCTGAGTTTATTCTTTTTAAAATATCAATTCGTGCCATTTTCTTGTTCATTACTTAAAGCATCTTTTATATCCTTGCGTAATCCATCTATCTGTTGCTCAATGAGGGTCTTGACTTCAACTTTGAACCCCTCCATCTCGGCTTTTAATTCGCCAACCTTATCCTCTTTTTCTTTATTAGCATCTTCCTCCACTCCTTGTCTGTTCTCTTGTCCTGGGGCATTCTGTGCGTCTTGGACATCTACTGGCATCATTTGAGACATTAGAGTAGTAGAATAACCGAGAGCTGCCCGAATATCCTCTGGGGCCATCATAGTATTTGACATATTTTGTTGTAAATTATCTGGTTGCATATATTTTTTACATTAACTTGACATAATTCTACCATTTGTTATACTTCTTGATAACCCTATTGCGACTAAAGAGGAGGGGTTGCACAACTCGCAATAGGGGTGCAACACTCCTCTTTGGTTTATTCTAGGGACTGATAGAGATGGTAGGCGAAACCACAAACCCTCTATCGGACGCCGATAATTTGTGGTAGGGAGAAACCTCTGAGAGGGTGCTACACGGGTTAATCCCATCGCTTCAGACTTTACAGATTGTCTATTTTGAGTTTGAAGGAGTCGGGGAACTTGCACATTTGAAATCCACAATGGAGAGTGAGAGTTCTTACAGAAGATAGAAAGGAGAAAATGAGAGAAAACATTTTGCTTTTTATAAAGCTTCTCCTTATCTCTACTAGTCTCACCATAGGCTAGGGATATTCCTTTCAAGGGTGCTGATGTATAAGTTAAGGGAGAAGTAATTCTGCTTATGAATTGGTTAAATTTAAAAGAAGAGAGATGCCCTAAGTGCGGAGCGTTCTTGAATAAGAATGAGAAGGTCTTCAAGTATTCCTGCAAGTTCTGTAGTTTTAATATTAACTTTTGGAAGATGAGAGAACTGGTAGGAGAAGTGGGATTAGAAAAACAAGCAAATAAATTATTAAAAAGGAAATTATAAAAACAACGCGGCAATATTTTATCAGTTAATTTAATATTTATGATTGATTTAATTATATTTGGAGGATTCATAGGGGGATTGGTTGGTTTTGTGTTGTATTTCATATTTAATCCGTTGAACCAATAATAGCTGAACCTACGCCGACCCCAGCCCCACCAGCAATACCAGTGGCAATACCACCAATAACCCATTTTAATATTGGGTATTTTTGGGCTAGTATTTGTAAATTATTCTTTCCTATCATCCCTCTATTTTTTTCTGCAATATTTTCTATTGCTCTAATCATTTTGCTTTCTTTTAATAAACTTTCCCTGTATTTATTTCCTTTAGGTAGTAATTCTGAAACATATCTATTTGCCATTTCCCTAACAGTTAAAACAACTTCTTTTTTAACATTTTCTCCCATACCTTGAGAGTCAAGAAGTTTTTTGATTGATGGAATTTTATCTACTGTTTGCCTAGCATCTAAAAGTCCCGAAGTATCACCCGTGGATACATGCTTCATAAACTCATCAACTACAGCATTATAAGTTTTCTCTGCGTTTGTGTCTGAAGCAAAAATAAGTTTTAATTCTTCCTTCCCTTCATTAAGTTTTGATTTTAATTGATTGGTATTAAATGGAACTTTGTTTTTAGCAACATATTCTTTTACTCCATTATTTATTTCTCTTATTCCTTTGTCTATACTATCAGTATTTTGTAACACGGTCTTTTTCTTTGATACTAATCCCTTTACAGATTCGGCTATTTCTTGGTCCGTCTTTGATGGTAGTATTTTAGCTTGTTTAAGAAAACCTGGCTCTGTAACTCTTCCTTGTTTAACCGCTAATTCAGAAACTTCGGGAGTAATTTTAGGAGAAACTAAGTCAAGAAGATATGATCTATCAGCTTCAGCTAACTTTGTGGCTTTTCTAAGTTGTAATGCCTTTTGAGCACCGCTTTTAATAAATCCTGTTCCTAATTCTGCAACTGTTCCTAACACTTTGCCCACTTGTTCTCCACGGCTTTTTGATTGCAATGTTTGAGCCACACTAGCACCTTCGGAAGTGGCATTATCCAAAGATTTAAAACCCATTTGAGAGGTGTCTGCTCCTAATAACCCCAACCCCCATTTACCCGCTCCCTGCAAAAGTTGTGCAGTTCCTCTTGAACCCTCTACAAATGATTTAACTCCTCCTACCGCAACATCTTTTAGTGCTGTTCCAAAACCACCCTGTTGATTTGTAAGTATTGGCATTGATGGTTTAATTTGTGGAGTTTCAATAGGAGTATATTTTTTCTTGAAATCATCTACTACAAATCTAACATTACTATCAGATTCTTTATTCTGAACCATACTTTGAACTATTCCGTCTAATTGTTTTCTTTTATCTTCTGGTAGCATGTTAGTAATTATATTTAGTTCTTAAATTTTCTACATTTGTGGTTGAACCTGCTTTTTGTAGACTTGCTCCCATATCCATACTTCTACCTGCACTTTGTTGTAGTGATTTATATGTTTCTATGTCTCTGTTGATACTTCCTATCAAAGCATCAATTTTATACAAAGCAGTTTCTGGTGTATCAGTCAGTGTGGCCAATATCTTCTTATATTTTTCCTCGTCTTCTTTTCTTAATACACCACCTTCAAGAGCTTTACCAACCGTCTGACGAACTCTATCAACATCAGCTTGTAATTTTCTTGAACTTGACCAAGGATTTAGTGCTGCTAATCCCGTGATTGGACCAAGTTTTTCTGTGTTTCCTTGTATCTTTGTCTTTAGGTATGCCAAATCATCTAATGCTTTTTGTGTTTGAGCGACACTTTGTATTGCGGAATCCGAAAGACCTTTTAGACCTAAATTAGAAGTGTCATAACCACTGGCTTGAAGTTGTGTTATAACTTCACCCTTTTTGGTTGGAGTTAGACTTTCAAACAGATTAGGGTTATTTATTATTGCCTGAGTTGTTGCAGAAATACCACCACTAACTCCACTTGTAATACTAGCCGAAGCTTTTGCTTGTTTTTGTTCTTCGGTAGCAAGTCTGCTTATTGAACCCGTTCCGCCATAGAGAGAATCAACGTAGCTCATTTGTTTAGGGTCTTCTTGATATGCGGCTAATACACCAACCCACCCCGTTGTCTTTTGTATCTGGTTCAGATTATCTTTAAAAGCATTAAACATTCTATCGTTATTTTGTTGTTGATATTGTAGCAAACTCATTCTTTGACTAAATTGTTGTGCAGCCATTTGTTTTTCTTCTCCTATCAATGAAATGTCTGAATTTACTAAATCGGTTTGGCTTTGAATTTGGTCTGATATTAGTTGTGCTTTTTTAAGCAAAGTAGAATTTCGGGAAATACTTAACGCGAGAATTTGCGTATTGGTTCCCACGCCCCCCGCACTTTGGATCTCGGAACGAATTTCTCCTTCTGTTGAATCCATAATTCTAGTTATGGACATTAGTTCGGTTTTCATTCCTGCAAGTTCTGCTCTATCAGCAGATAATTGTTTGATGTGGTCGTTAAGCATTACCCTGTCGGCTTCGGGGTTTAACCACTCCGTTAGTTGGGCAGTAGAATCTTGGATTATTGGATTTTCAGGATTGAAAAAATTAGTTACAGCCGTACTTTCAGTTTGAGGTTGAGAACCTTGAATTATTCCCCCAGCTTCACCCTGAGTTGAAGGAGCTTGTTGATATTGAGACTTAGTGGTTGCCAATCGTTGCTTATATTGGTTTGCATAATCCTGAAGGGAAGATGGATCTGACATTTCAAAAGAACTCAGTGCACTACCTTTACCAGCAATAGCATTGGCCATATCAGCATTTGGTGGGTTTACTTGTACTGTTTGGGGAGAGGGTTGGGAGGTATTGATTGGAGTAGTTGGAATTTTTGGAGTAATTGGTTGAGTCGGAGCATTTAGATTAGCCTTATAAACTGATGATGTCGGATCAGTTGCTGGATTATACCCCGGTGCATCGTGGGGATTAGTTGACACGTAGTTATTCGGTGCAGAAGTTGTTTTTGATGATGAAGAACCGGAAGACGCACTGGGTGCTGCTTGACCATAAGTTGCTATTTGTTTATTTATTGCTGCCACTCTTGCTAATCCTTTTGATGTCGCCATATTTATTGATTATTAAATAACTGAGCCACTGCCATTTCTCCAATTCGTCCCGTCCCATACTATTAAAGTCATTACGGAAGTATCAAAAAATCTCTGCCCGATAGTTGCTACCGATGAATTAGGCCTAGTTGAGCCATTTAGATTAACATATTTTCTATTAACTATTTGCAGGTCATCTGTTGGCTGGTCGGTCAATTTGCGTGCAGTAAAAAGTCCACCTTTTAATTGGGTTTTTAGTTCTTCTTGCACAAGTTTTTTGATTTCTTCTTCTTTCATTTTCCTCCAATACTAAAATCCACTTCAATTTTGCTAATAACATTATTTACCGAACCTACATTGGTAATCCTAACACCTAACGAATATGTGGGAATTGTTGCTGGATTATAGTGAGCCAAATCTTCTCCTGCTGTAAGTGTTGAACCAACCGTGAATGTTTTGGTTGAATTGGTTATTACTCCACCATTAGAACCAATTAAATCAATCTTAAATGAATTATTAGTAACCCAAGGTTCTCCATAAACCCTAACCTCACTTACCTTAATTTTCTTACCAAACAACTGATTTTGTGTCTCATATACCCCAGCAATAGCTGTTCCCAAACCAGTTGGAACAGTTGTAAATTTATAAAGCTTATATTTAGTCGTAGGAGCCGCGGAGGTTTCAAGAGTTGAAAAATATACCTTAGCTGAACCTACTACATTACCAGTATATCCAGCCGAAGATGACCCATAAAAAAGGTTGGAGACAATACCACAATAGGGAACTTGAATAATATCGGTTTGGGTTGTAGCCGCTATCCTGAAGAATCTGAATAGTCCCTCGGGAATTTCCCTGTCATACTGCCCGAACGCTATTAAAGAACCTTTAAGAAAACCGCCATTCTGTTCGGGAGAAGCAAACCCCATTAAGTTTCCAGTGGAAAATAAAGCATTAAAGTTGGGAGACAAGGAATTAGGTAAAGTGATAATCTTGTTCCCTGCCGAGTAAATAGCGGTGCTTCCCAAGTCATAACCCATTGTGTAAGTGTATGGTCCAAACGAAAGATTAGAGTTAATAGAATATGAATTATAAGTATCATAAGAAGATGTCCCAGCAGTAACTCCGTCCCACAAGAACCTATAAGAATCCGATGATGAAAGGGAGGATGTATCTTGTGTTGCAATGGTCATATCTGGTGCAGAAACACGGCTAACCACTATTTGAACATAATTACCTTCAGGACTTACATCTATATCTCTCACTTGTGTCCCAGTTGGAAAAGCAGGACTAAGTTTCGCATAAGTAGCCACAGTTCCACCTGCAATCACCTCTGTAAGGTTAACCCCGTTTCCAAAGTAAAGCGATGCTCCAAATTGAACTGCTGGTCTAGGAACACTAGCTGTCCACGAAGCTACCGCACCTACTTCCGCCTCTCCTGTTCCATCAAAAGCAATCATTGATGCACCTTTATCATGTCCTATGAAAATCTTTTGGGTTGAACCGAAGAAATTGATTGAAGAACCATATTTAAAAGTTGGGGTATTAACAGTTAAGGTGGCCAAGAGGACAGGTGTATCGTAATTTGGATTGTAAGTTGTCGGGTCATTAACTTGGATTTTATAAAGTCTTCCTGTATGCCCTATGGCATAAACATATGTAATGCCTGATTCAAGCCTTGCTTTGGATGCCATTATTAAATCTGTAATTACACTTTCATTAGAATCAATGCGAGTAGGTGTTTCAAACCAAGTTAAATTCCCTGGTTTGGAAAAAGGGTCATTGCCAAAGGTTGAATCATATTTTGCTAAACCAGAATTTAAATCCCCATTGCCATAACGGGTCAGACGGCCTTGGAAGTTGTTTATTACCAGTGTTTTATTAGGATTTTCTGCCATTTTAATAATATTCGTAGATTATTGCCTTGCCAATTTTACCATCACCGCTAGCGGCGTTATAACTTCCTCCTCCTCCGCCGCTTGGAACGCTTCCTGAGACGCCAGCGCCCCCATTACCGCCAGCTCCCCCACTACCGCCGAATTTTGAAGTTCCGCCACCACCTGCTCCGCCAGAAGCTTGAGCCCCTCCGCCTCCGCCTCCGCCATAACGAGAATTGCCGCCACTATCAGCACCGCTACTGGAACCTCCTCCTCCTCCACCACCACCACCTGAGTCTGCTGCTCCAGCGCCTCCCGCCGCGCCATTGCCTCCGCCAGCGCCACCCATTGAATTATCAATTCCAGCGGAAACTTGCGGTTTTCCTCCAACTCCTCCCGCTCCAGCCGCTCCCACGGCTCCTATGCCCAAAGAACCTCCACCTCCGCCGCCGCCTCCTTGGGTACCTGCACTCCCAGCTCCACCTCCGCCTCCGCCATAGGCAGTAAGAAGCGATGAAGCTCCAAACACAGTATTACCTCCAGCATTGCCATTAGTGCTCCCCCCTGCAATTGAAGCGCCCCCAGAACCAATATTAACCTGTTCTGTAGTCCCTAAAAGAGAAGTAGCAAACTGAGCAAAACAGTATCCTCCTCCTCCTCCGCCTCCGCCACCAGTCGTATTATTGTGTGAACCCCCCGAACCTCCTCCGCCCCATAGATGAACTTCGGCGAAACTTATTCCAGTTGGCTTAGTCCAAGTACCCGAGGAGGCAAAGGAAGAAATTGTTACCTGGCCTGATTTCCATTGCAAGCCTGAAGCCACGGAACTATTGACAATTAACACCGCTCCATCAGAAACTCCTATCGCTAATTTAGTAAGAACTGAACTGCTAGTAGCCACTAAAATATCCCCTTTAGTAAAAGCGGTTTGTCCAGTTCCTCCTTTGTTAGCAGTTTGAACATGCCCTCCCCCTCCTGAAGCGGGACTTCTAACATCATAAGACAGTGTTCCCACTACTGAATTAGCCCCTATCACACCTAGAAACGCCTCAACCTGACCCAAAGCTGAACTGACTGTGTTATGCAAACCTGAATGAGACGGGGAGTTTAGTTTGTCCGTTGTTGTGGGTCTTGAGAATGTATTAAGGACTGATGGGAAATTGCTCATGTTGTAGGTTTAGCTATTGATGTATAAATTGAATCAGTTGGTTTTGATAAACTGGTATAAGCGTTTTCATCAATACTGTCGTAAAAAACAGCAGAGTCATCATAAGCAAAAGAATCATCATAAATTTGTCTACCAGAAGAATATACTCCTGTATAAGTCGCATCTGTTGGTTTTGCTATGTTTGTATAAGCTGATGGCATATTATTAAAATTCCCAACCTGTAAGTCCTAAAACTTCAGCCTGAAGCGGTTGCTGAGCACCCCGACCAAGTGTTCCTATAAGTTGCTTAACCCTCTCCTCATACTTCAAATTAAAAGCATCTCCTTCCAAGAACTTATTTAGAGAATAGTAATAATTAGAGGAAATCCTCCATCCTAGTATCCTATAGTCAAGAGAAGCTGGATAGGAAATAATATCGGAGGTTGCGGTAAATTCGGTAGGTTTTTGGAAATACATTATACGGATAGCCTGAGAAACATTATCACTTGAAGTAAAAGCGGGAAAAACCTCATACCAGTCTCCGTGGTCATCAAATTTTGGAGCATTCTTTGACGCATTTGTTCTAAGCCAACTAAATGAATTTTGACCAGTAAGGTTGGATATATCTACTTGCTCGGCTCTTATGTAATTCTGGGCTACTGTATCAGTATAATTTACTTCAATAGTTTTGAGGAACATCATATCGGTGGGGTATAAAAACGTTGAACCATTTCCTGTAGTAGGAACTGAACCATCTCTATAAGCCTCCTGGATAGCTGAAGCATCTATTCCCCCATTTACTAATCTTCTATGAAAATCAACCAATGCTTCATTGGCGAATATAATCCCATTGGCATCAATCAGACCATTGGAATCAGTTTGTGATTGGGTTCGTGAAAATGTAAGTGCATTTAATAGTGTTGCCATTTATTAAAAATTATTTGAATGACGCTTATAATGACATTCCCTGCATAGAGTCCGACCGTTATCTATAGCCAATCTTAATTCAGGGTGCTCAGAAAAACTTTGAATATGGTCTGCATTTAAAACTACTCTTTTACCGTTTCCATTTCTTGCTCCACACCATATGCAAGTAAAATTATCTCTTTCAAATACTGCGGTTCTCCAAAGTCGGTATTCAATGGTATTTTGGAAGTTTGCTTTGAAAGAACGAGTCTCTTGTGCTATACCACCTTTCCAAAAGTTATGTTTACCTGAAGCGACTATTGCTCTCATCTTCTTACTATGAAGTATCCTTAACTCCACAGGTCTTGGTTTACCAACTGTCCAACCTGGACAATTCTTTTTGCAAGTCTCTCTTATTCTATTTTTAACTTCTTCTGAACGGGGCATAGAGTGAAAACATTTTTGAGAACAATATTTTCTTTTATTCCAATCTGCACCTTCTCGTTCGTTTTTAGAGAATGGCTTATTACAAACTAGACAATTTTTAGTTATTTGTTTATTCATAGTTTGTATCAATTACCCTAATTTTATCACAACTAGGGTAATTTGACAAACTACAATTTCTATGCTGAAAATGCAGATTCTACTCTTACTATACGAGGGGCGCCTGGGGAATCATTGAACCTCGTGACTCCCAATGTAACCTTGCCTCCAATTGAGGAATAAAGGTTAAGTGGGTTATTAGAGTCAGGGGTAGTCGTAAGAATTGCAGTCGGTTCTTGGAAGTAACCCCAACCAAACGAATCCTGTCCAACCAAAGTGGTAGGAATAACAGGAACGGTTGAGCCATAGTAATTCTGCCAAGCGGACTCAAGGTATCTTACACCTCTAAATCCTCCGAGTTTGCCTTCTTTCAGTTCTTGAACGCTTGTGTAGCGACCTACATCAACGTATGAACCAGTAGAGGTGTTAGACATAAGGTCTGTTGCCACTGCTGGATGAATTATACAGGTGTAATATCCGCCAAAGTCTTTAAGACCTGCGGCATTTGAAGAACGAAGATAAGATACTGCTTTGAGCATATCTGCTTGAGTCAAAAGGTCTCCAGCGGCCAAAGATGACCTAGCTGTCTTCCCACCCGAATAGATAATGCCAGATGAACCAGAGTTGACTACAACCTGAATAGCTGAGTCAACTAGACGAGCCAAAGCGTTTCTAACCTCTCTAGTTGCGTTCTCTATAACCTCAATAGCAGAGTTTCTGACTAGGAGGTCTGATACCTGAACGAGGATACCATATTGTGCAGGACCCGTTGAGAAGGAATTTGCACCCCAAACAACTGCTGTTGGGTTTGTTCCTTCTGTAATAGGAGCTACACCAGCAACAGATGATACTGGAGTACCACCCGCTACTGATCCAGGTTCACCTCCCATAATGGAAGTACCTGCACCCCAAACACAACCTGAACCATTGCCTGCAAAAGCACCTAAGGTGAGAGCAGAGACATTGATTTTAACAGGAAGTTGATTGGGTTGTGGGAAAACGATGCGGTCTGAACCTTTTGGTGCATCTCGTCTTGTTCCGAGTTGTGCATACCTAAGGTCTGGCTCCAAGACTCTGATTATATCTGTGATATATGAAGTCAGCAGTTCAGAGGTTAGAGTTGCGGCACCACCCCACGCACTATTTCTTAATGTTGGATTTGCCATATTTACTAATGGCTCTCATTCAAATTATCTTCCTCGTAAGGCATTCACTAAATCTCCTTTTTTATCTGCTTCCGTTAATGCGGCAAGTTTTTCATCTGAAGTCATTTGGCTTATGTCTTTATCCCCGCTTATGGTGGTAGATGCAGAACCGCCTTCAACTTGAGGGGTTGGTACTTGTGGAGCTTGTGGAGCTTCAGAAGTGAGTTTCCCTTCCTTAGCAAGTACAGCCACCATCGCATCCTCAGTCGTGTATCCTATCTTAACCTTTTCCAAAATCTTATCTTGGTATTCGGAAGCATTAGGATACTTTGAGACATTGGCAGAGAAATCTTTATAGAAATCCCGCTCTTTTTCAGCATTGACTCTAGCTTCTGCTTCAGCCTGAGCTTTGGCAAGAGCTTCGTCTTTTTCCTTAGAGGTCAATATAACTTTTTCAGAGAGCTTTTCAAATCTGTTCTTAACTTTTAATTTTTCTTCCGCTTGAACCTCCAGATTATCAAGATCCAAGTTCAATTCATTGTCTTCCATAGATTTCTGCCTTTACATCTCTTAGTCGGCGAACCCTAAGTAGAGAATTAGTCTAATAATTGCACAGCTGACTAGCGACTGACTAGGGCTGGATTTATGATGAAGTCTCACTTCCTAAGAAGCATCCTAAGAAGCAGTCTTGAACGCTTCCTCGTGTTTCTTGGAGCATTCAAAAGAATTACACCAAACGAGTAGTTCACCTGGTCTGTACGGATGTTCCGCAACATTCAAGGTGCTATTTCGCACCACTTCTTCCTGATCTTTATTAGGCGGGCAATATACGCATTTCAAGTCCATACCTCTGTAATGAGGGCAGAGCTTGTATTGTAAGTCTCCCGGCTGGTTAGGATCAAGCGTCCCACAAAATTCGCATTGACCACCTCTTACTTGAGGGAATCTGCGAGACATTGGGGCTGAAGTTGCTCCACGTGGTGTCAGTCTCATATTCCTTGGCCCTAAGGCTGGATTCACATTCGCAAATTGGGGCGAAGTCCCCGGAGTTTCGTTTATCATGTTAATTTTTTCTTAATTTGTTCTAATTGTCTCTTCAAAGTATCAACATAGCGGTCTACATCAGTAAATTGCTTTGCCCACACCCATTCACCTTGAAGTTTATACAACTTATCGGTGTTAATGGCGGGGCTTAGGCTTTCATTGAGCATTTGACGCTCAATTGCAACCAATGATTTGGCGTAGACCTCTTCTTTAAGAGTTTCCCATTCTTTGCTCTTATCTAATTTTGAAAGAGCTTCAATAATTTTGATGAGCCTATTTTGCTCTTTAATTAAGAGTGCCTTATTCTCGTCAGTCAAAACTATTTTATCTAACTCATCCATTATGCTGTTGCTGATTGGCTGTTAACTTTAACTTGGATTCTCGCACTAATAGCTGTTGCGTTCCCAGTGGAAACGAGAAAGATACGATTCTGTATTCCTAAAATAGGAAGACCAGAAACTTCTTGACTGCCTAGTGTAGAAGCCGCAACACCGCCAATAGCACCACCCAAAACTGAGCCTGCATTAGCGTTTGATTTCACCAAAGGATTTATTCCTGGCGAAACAACTGGAACTGAAAGCCACTGGGGTTTTGCACCTAATTCATTTTGGGAGGCAATACTTGTTCTTGCCACATCAAAATAGGTTGTGCCGCCATCATCCGAAGTTTGGAAGATAGCACTAACACCGCCAGCCGTAACTGAAGGCACAACTTTAACAACTACGTTGTCGCAGTCTTGCGGAAGTTGGAAGGGATAAGCCCATCCGCCTGCCGTTGAGGTTGTTCCTTGGTTGGTATGTGTTACATCCAACACTGTGGTTGTCGGTAGTCTAATTGCCATGTTATTTATAAATTACCTGATAATGCTTTTTCGGCGGCGTTTTCAAGCATTGTAGCTCTACGTTTCTCCGCTTTAGCCATATTCTTTTCCCGCTGAACGTTGACCTCGTTCATGGCGTGGGCAATGACCCTCCCCTGTTCTAATAATTTATGTTTTTGCGATAATCTCATTTATTTTATTTCTTAACTCGTTCAATTCTTCGTTATGGAAATCTCGCAGTATAGGGAGAATTTCACTTGTCCCCTTGCTCACTGTCCCCGTAACTTCTCCTATGAAATTTTCAGGAACATTGAGTTCCACTGTCTCTTTCACTAATTTTTTCTTTACTATTTTCTTTGCCATAAAATTAAAATCCAGATTAAAATTCAGTTGCTAATATGCTAGTTGGATTTAATCCTGCATTTATCCAAGCCAGTCTTTGATATAACCCATTTACACTGCCGACCCCACCCGAATGGGCACCTTGTGTTTCTTTGGGTATTACAAATCTTCTAGTTGAAGCGGGTTGAATATGATGGTCAAAGTTTGCACCTAACCCTGATGCAACAACACTCGCTCTCGGAGCAACTGCGGCGGTTTCGGTAGTCGGAACCCATCTTATAACAGCACCAGAGCCTGCGGTGGTGGAAATTTCTATGTATGAACTATCCGAGTTAAGTGAAATAACCGATGATGCAACTTGATTTTCAACATTCCATCTAACAACGGCTTTAATTGGGGCAGGATAACCAATTAAGTCTGCTCCCCCGTTATCCCTTGGGATTTGTCGTGCGTAGTTCATATTAGTATTCAGTTAATAAAATGCTAGCAGCAGTTATCCCAGCATTAACTGTTGCGACTCTCTGATAAAGACCATTGATACTTCCAATACCTCCATCAACTCCTCCCAATGATTGTTTGGGAACCACAAAGCGTCTAATTTCTCCGCTCGGAATAGCGTGGTCAAAACTTGCCCCGAGACCAGATGCCACTACACTGCCATAGGGAGCAACAGTTGGGGATTCAACTAATGGAACCCACCTTATCACGGCACCCTGACCGCCAAAAGCCGAAACTTCAATCGTGGAGGTGTTTTTATTCAGTATCGCAATAGATGAGACTGCACCATTAGCACGTTGATAAGTTGCAAGGGCTGGGATAGGTGCAGGAAGGTCGTGGAGTGGGGCTCCTCCTGTATCTCGTGGAACTGGTTTAGCGTAATTCATAATTATTTGTTTAAACTACTTGTAATTTCAGATTTTAGCGGACTAGCTGCTGCCATCGGGTTAGATTTTTCTTTGCCGACTTTGGGCTTAGTGGGTTGGCTTCCAATGGTTTGTTCTAGTTGCATAGCCTGAGCATCCATTTCCTGTTTCTTCTGTTCGGCTAATAGTTTCTGATGCCAATCAAGGTGGAACCATAATTCCCAAGATTTAGGCATTACCATCATATGAGTATAGATGTGAGTCGTATGTTCATCTGTTTCTAAGACATCAGGCATTGAACCTCCAAGTATTTGTTCATTCTCAGCCGAAGCCCGAATCTCATCCATTGTCTTGGGGAACATAACATCAATAAGTGAAGGATCTTGCAAGAACAACGGGAAGAAAACGTGTTTATTGAAATTTCTCATACCTTCTGGGTCTAACGACTGCATAAGACTTGGGTAGAGTAGCATATAATCCCTGCGTTTGACCAAATCTTTATATTCAGCTTCTTTAGCGGAGTAGACCATAACACCAGGAGGATAATCTGCGTTGAATACATCAAGATTTATAATCTGTGAATCCACACCTTTAACACCTATGATATTGGCTGTCTTTTCTTTCAGTTCTCCTGCGTGTTTGGCGTATCTATGGAACCAATGAGACCAGAACTCAGACTCGCCAAATTGCATTACCTTGCTTTGAAGCGATTGAGCCATATCATTTAACTGTTGGTCTATGGCAACTTCCGTTGCCGTATTTTTGGTTGAAGTCTCTGGTTGTAATGCCTGACCTGTTCCAACTGGCTCGTTAGCTTCCTGTGTGAGCATTGTTATGAAATTCATCAATTCGGGAGACATTGTGCTTGCCTTATTAAGTGGCCACGCAGCGGTTTCATCATCCATCGGAATGTGTTGATTGATTTGCCTTGAGAAGAATTGAGCCACATCTCTTACCTTATCAGGATTATAACCATAAATAGGATTGGCTTGGTCCTTAGCCGCTATGAATGCGAGATTAAGTAGGACAGATTTAGCTCGGTGTTTATCTTCCAAGAGGTCGGCAACCGAGATAGGTATAGATTGGTGGGGTATTCTAAAAGCCTCCTTAACTACAATAGGCCAATTTGATGCCAATGAAATAGCCTTGCCGTCTGGCATTATGACTTCCTCGCCGTCATCTAAATCAAGTTTCTTTTCATAAATTATATTTACAAAGTTCTTATCAAGCCAATAGACAGTCTTATTACCCTCGTCATCAAGACCAAAGAACTCCAACACTTGATAGACATCAGCACCAGTAGATTGTTGGGAGGCGGCTATACCTTGCCTAGCTTGGTCTACCTTAACCTTGTAATCCCACAAATAAGGGTCAATGCCCGGAGGCAGGTCTTCAATGCGGTTTAACTTTAATAACCCGGCCTTCTTTAACTTAACAAGTTCATTCTTGGACTTAGTCAGCCATTTCCAGTAATAACGCCATTCTTTTGGATTTTCAAAATAAGGATCATAGCCAAGCATTAGAGGGTTGATGACGTGGGGTTGCATTATCTTCTTCTTCTTATCAAATCTGACAGTCTCCATATAACCTCTGCCAAAGAATAGTGTGTCCCAGCACCAATCATAATCTAGCTTTGCCTTGCCCATTTCTTGATAGTCTGACTGTGCAAGTAGGTTATAGGAGTTTATCTGTTCTTGGGTGATACCCTGTGAAGGCACGAACTTTACTTGTATCTTATCGTCATATACGCCGCTCATAACCCTATCAAAGAGAGTAAGCATAAGGGTAGAAGCTATATTTTGGTCTGCCCTTCGTAAATTTGAAAGCAGCACCAATTGTGCTGCCTGTCGTTTCTTACGAGCTTGTAAGAAGTTAAAACTCTCCTGGTATAATGTTCTTATTTCTCCGGGTGTCATTTTTGATTTAATAATTGGCTAAGTGTTTGTGGTGTATCCGATATAACTCGGCCCGCCATCGGAATACACGTAATAATAAAACGATAAAACTTCTTATTCTTTGAGAACATAAACCTTGGATTTAAACCTTCATAGGGTTTCAAGCCATCTCGCCATAGCAATGCTTCCATACCTCCTCGGTGGCTATCAAATAACTCTTGAGCTGTAGGCTTATGTTGCTTAAAAGCCTCTTCATTTACTCCAAAATCAAAGAACTTCAATACTACTTCGTGTCCTGTGCCAGTATCTTGTTCAAGTTTGGTCTCAGAAATTGCACCTAGCTCTTCACCTTCCCACACTGCATTTTTAACTGGAGCATCTAATGATTCTTTATCAATTGTTTTAAACTTTCTGCCTTTTATTTGCTTAGCCATTGTCGTATATATCAGACATCTTATCATAGAATTGTCCACCCATTGCTTTATAAGTGGAATTATTGCGTATTGCACTATCAGGAATAGCCATTGTCAATACAGCAGCATCCACAACATTGGGTGACATTATGCCTTCTCTGAATAAGTCTTCTTTAGGTTGAATAATAATTTTACCGTCTTTGTTTTTATATTTTACTATTTCAAGTTCACTCCAACCGTGATTAACTAATAATCTGCCCCCAGTTAATAACCATTTACGCAGTCTCCAGTGCCATTCTGCTTTAAGGTTGCCAAATTGTTGGTCTTCGCTTTTCTCTCCGAATGATACACCCCTTACATTATATCCAGCATCCAATAATCGGTCGTATAATCCTTGCCCTACCCCAGTTTTATCAACAACAATCATATCAGCTTTTAGTTTATGGTATGAATCCACCACAACACCATATAAGTCCATAGTATTAGGCATCTTCTGATTGAATAATACTTCAATTAAGTTTCCTGATTTCATTACAATAGCTGAGTTATCACCACCAGCAGCAGGATCAACTCCCAATAATCTATAACCTGTGTGTTCACCGCTTTGGACTTGGACACTTTGAAACTCCCTATCATTAACTAGTCGTGTATATCCTTTCTCATCTATGCCCTCATCAAAAGCATCCCAGTTACCTTCTAGATATGCTTTGCGTTGGTTTTCTGGTAATGATTCAAGTGATTTATAATAACTCTCATCAAGGTGCGGATTATCAGTGGGTAATGCAGGAACAAATACAAACTCATATTGTTCTTTCTCATTGGGCGGGAATAATCTTTTAACCCACATATTCTTTACCCAAGCTTCACCTAATGGATTACACCCAGCTATAAACTTGACATCTTTAATCCCCGGCCACCTATGCCTTGAACGCAACATATCAAATGTAGTCTTGGGATTACGATTTATCTCATCTATTGCTATAAGTGCAAATTCAACTGACAGGTATTTCTCTGGTTCATCTAAGTTTCTAAATGCGATAATACCTGAACCCCATTTAGGTGCTAGAGTAAATTCGTGTTTCTGTTCATTAAACTTACCCAACCAATCGGGAAATTCATATTTAACTTTAGTGAGATGTCTATCGTTCAATGATGGATAGTCTTCACAAAACACTCCAGCCCTTATTCCTTTAATTCCATACTTGGAAAAGTAATACATTAACCAATATACAGCAGTCCATCTTATCCAATATGATTTGCCAGAACCTACTGAACCGCCAAACAATACATACTTAAAACGCTTAGAGGCATTTAACGCTTCAATTTGCTTCGGAAAGAAGTGTGTAAGCTCGCTTAATTTTATTTCCTCTTGCATAAATAATTGCGTTGTCCTATATCCACGATGAAAAACTTTTCCCCAAGAAGTCTATAGAAATCTAATAGATTATCCCATACTTCAAATATGATGTAATGCGACATACCTACCGCTTTAGGATTGCCTTTAAGTATCTCCAAATCCATTCCTTCAGTATCCACTTTTAACAAATCAATATATTCAATAGCATTATCTTTAATGTATTTGTCTAAACTCTTTAGCGGCAGTTCAGGTCCCGGAGTCCCTCCTAAGACAAAAGAATCATTGCTAATACTATATGGATATGTTCCTTCCTTAAAGCAGTCGCTAATTCCAAATTCATTTATAACCACGTCCCAATTTGCATACTTTTCCTTTAATTTCTTTGCATATTCAGGTGAGGGTTCAAATAGATGGCATTGAGCTTCGGGGTATTGTTCGGGAAAAGTAGTCTCTTTTGCCCCTATGTCAATTATTATCTTTAGATTAGGTAAATTATTCATCTAATCTTATTACACTGGGGCCAGTTATGGTTGCATCAATTTCTGTTTTTGTTTCAGGATTACCCTCGGCCATTTTCCATATCTCTTTCTTTTCCATTCCCTCTAGCCATTCATCTCTTTCTTCATCAGTCATTTTCATTATGTATTCTTGGGCATATTGTTTCATTGATTTACCCTTTGGCCTACCACTGGGATTAGGACAAAAACCCTTTTTCCATAGCCAAGGTTTATTATCTGTTTTGGGTGTGTTTGCACTTTCTTCTTCCATATTTACATTGATTTCTTTTTATGTTCTGGTAATGCTTTGATACTCTTTGTATGAGACGCAAACTCCTTAGCTATTTTAGGATGCTTTGCGAATAGATATTTAGCTTGGGCTTTACTTTTAAGTGGGCTCATTGATTTATGGTCTAGCCCCATATTTATATGCGGCGTTGACACCTTTATTAACTTTTTTTAAATACTTACCGAACTTTATTACTGGCTTAGCTACAACTTTCGCAACTTTATAAGCTCCTTTAGCTACTTTAACCACATTCTTTTGAGTTTTATTCATTTTCGTGATATTTCTTATGGTCTTGCCATAAGTGTTTAATAATAGGCCATATAATTATACCAATAATGAAATCAAATATCAACATTAGCGTAATTTCAAACATCCAATGCCCTGGACTTTTCAATAGCTCTAAATACTCATTCATAACTTTTAACTATTGCGTTAAATATAACATCCAAGTCTAGCTTCCTTAAGGACATCTTTTGGGCTTCTTGGTATAAATGGTCGTTTTTCTCTAATAATTCTTCCGTTATGCCCGACCACTCTTTGACGTATAAGACAGGAAATCCCTGCAATAGACGCCTAAAATAAGGAAAATCTCTAACTATCGGCACTCTTCTAAGGTAGAGAGTTTCCCATATCTTATGAGTATCATAACAATTTGCGTGACCTCTAGGACAAGCAACGAATTTATGGTCTTTAATTTCATTTAAATATGCTTGGTACTGGCTATATGGATAAAACATACTATATACATCAAATCTGCAAGTTGCCCAGTCTTTTGTCTGATAGATGGGAAGATCTTTGCGTTCTTCGTTCCTATCCACGGCACAATTTATATAAAGTAATTTAGCGGGCTCAACCTTCTCATCTCCAATAACATTATTAGTCAATACTTGACGGCGATTATCGTTAGCCGTCATTTGCCTTTGAACACCAAAGGGAAATGGGTGCAGTTTTTCAGTCTCATACTCAGCATTGACAGCATAAATTCCTAAAACATTTTTCGGTATTTTAATATTCTCATCTATACAAGTATCTTCCTGATGGCTGAATATGATAAACCTATTATCCACAAGCTGTCCACATAATACTAAAAGGTCATTATTGGCTAACATAGAGTTAACCCATTCAGTATCAAAACCCTCGTTAGCTTCTACTGATCTATCATAGAGACGCAAGTTATCAATGTATAAAGTCATTATCTTTCCTTCAAATCCTTCACATTTATTTAAAAACTCAGTGTTATGGATATTTGCCTCTTTCATAAAACCACCGATAAGATTAGAATACATGGCGGCGTGGTGGTCTCCAAAAGAATAATCACACATATCGGATAAGGCGGGACCGCTTATTATTTGAAAAGGTGTTTCCATTTGTCTCTATTGTCTAATAAATACTGAGGCAATTCTGATTCGTCTGTCTTGAATACAAAAGGTTTGCCATAGTAATCAAGTTGCCTTCCTAAGTAATCCTCGTTATTTTTAATTTTATTCTTCAAATCGTCTTTAATAGATTCAGTATTAAATTCTTGGTGGTCGTAGGCTTCAAGTTTCTTGCGTATCTGTTCCACCCCCCCGACATTAGAGAAATGCCAACCCCCATTAGGTAATAGACTATCGTGATTGGCTCGCCAATGATTAAAGGTATTATTTTTAATTGTCCCCCATTTACCCACGATAGTGCCTATCCATTCCTCTGATGAAAGGTTATTTAAGTAATATGAATAGTTAAGTTGTTTGAGATTATAAACCTTATCATTGGGAATTTCTTTTTGAATACCATAGCGAGGCTTAAATATCTCATCCAAATCTCCGAAATAGACTATATCGTTATCATCTGCTAAACCAATGAGAAACTTACGCAAGTTATCCTTTTGAAATCCTGCTCTTTCAAATGAGTTAGAAGTTTCTAGTTTAGGATTTTCTATCCATAGTATTTTATCATTCCACTTGGCAAATCTTTCTAAGTTATCTTGGTAATAAAGTGGCTTAGGCTTACCTGAAAATGTTTCTGAACTTTCTGCTATAACAAAATAATCTACATAAGGATCAAGTATATTTAACCTAATTTCTAGTAGGTCTAACTCGTTAAACATTGAAAATGTATCAAAGACTTTTGGCATATTTTAAATCGTATTTTTTGTGGCAACTCACACATAACATAAACCAATCTTCCTTATTTCTTGAATATTCTTTTGATTTATTAGCCCAGTCAAATCGCTTAGGTTGAAGCATCCATCGTTTTTTGTCCCCCATTCTTGGATAAATACAATCAGGATTTTCACATTTGAAAGGTTTTCCAAAATTTCTTCTTATCCAAATATGTAAAGCTCTATAGCCAACTTTTTCACCTTTCCAAGCTGGATTTTTTTCGGCTACCATATTTGGTCGTTTTTTACCTAACCAATATTTAGTGGGATTATGGAATTTTGCCTCACGCATCTTTTGTCTAGTTTCTTTAGAAATTTTCATATTATAAGTATATCATATTATCAACATACGTACAATGTGGATAAAAAAGAAGGGTAAATAGACGAGCTACTTACCCTTTGTTGTCAATACGATATGGGATAACCTTGCCGAACTCTTGCTCCGCTTGTAAGCGAAGGTCAAGGATTTCCCGGGAGGTTAGAAAGTCGGTGTGGGTGAAGCAGTTGTAAGCATCTGGGGCTCCCTTATAGTAGTTGGTGACCTTACGGCAGTCAATCTCTTGCGAGTAGAGCCTGTCCCCATTGATGGTGTAGCACCAACCTTGGTCTGTTTCTACTGCCTCATCATAGTAAGCGGTGCCAGGGTAGACAGCGATGACGGTGAAGTCAAGATCCCTGAGATTATCTTTGGGCATAGCATGGAGCCATGCTTTAGTCTCCTCAATGGTCTCCCTAGACTCGCCAGGGTGCCCAATGGACATCAGGGCTTTCACCTTGATTCCATACTTCCGAGCCAGTTCCCAACAACGAGTGTTTGACTCCACAGTTGAACGCTTCTTGATGTTGCGGAGAATACGAGGACTGCCCGATTCAAAGCCGACCAAGATCTCTCTGAGGTTAGACCTAGCCATTGCTTCGGCCTGTTCCTCAGTAAAGAGGTCTGCTCGGACAAATCCCTTGGTCTTGAACTGTACGCCGAGTTCCTTCTGAAGTTGGCCGATGCTGTTCATCAGGCCAACAACGCCCTTATTCACGTTGAGTTCATCGTCTTGGAACATAAAGGCTTTATACCCATACGTCAGGTGGATATGCCTCAGTTCCGCAATGATACTCTCAGTGGGGCGGGTTCTGACTCTACGAAGGAAGTTGGTTGACCGACCTCCGCAGAAACCACACTCAAAGGGACATCCCTGTTGTGCCACAATACTTGTGCAGGGTTCTCCCTCAATGTTGAAATGGTACGATTGGATGTCAATCAGGTGGCGAGCAGGATAAGGAAGTTTGCTCAACATCTCATTTGTCAGAAAGAGAGGGCTTGAGGGGTCGTCAGCATCAATCAAACCCTCACCAGTGAAGGCCTCAAAAATGGCTTCCTCTCCATCTCCCGCAACCAAGACATCAAACTCTTCCTTCAACTGACTCAATGCTTTTGTGGCTCTACCGCCAATCTTCTTGTGGGCGGCATTGACCAACGAAACGTGAACTCCGCCGAGTATTACCTTTCCCCGCTGGCGAAGCCGTTGGGATAGGGTTATGGCGTTTGGAAGTTGTGGAGTTGTAGCAGTTATGCCAAAGACCACATCTTCAGCCGGATTGTAGTTGTCAATCTCCTTGATGCAGTCCTTGTTGCCAGACAGGTCAAGGAGGTCAACTTTAATGCCTCTCTGTTCCAACACCGCAGCCACTCGCATAATGCCAAGACTTGGGAAGACTCGGTCGTCAAGCAAGAAAGCAGATGGTGGGATTATCAAACAGACTCTCATAGTGATTCTCCTTAATGAACTCCTATAATAATTTTAACATTATTTTAAATTTCTTCCACTTCATTGTGTGCATAACATTTATCATAAAAATGAGCTAAGTATTGTTGCTTATAAAATATTTTTGCTCTTTCACTATAATCTGATTTAGCTAAATAATCTAAATAAACAGACGATTTTTTGCCCACTGCCAGGTTTTTTCTACCTGGTTTTTTGTATGCAAACCTAAATTCGTAATTTCTTTTAATCATTGTGCAAGCTTAAACAATGCGATTATAAAGCTTCCCTCAGCTCCAACAGCAGAGGTATCGTAATACCTCACATCAATCACTCCCAAACGGCTATCGGGAGGAATGTTTGGAAATATCATAGAAATTTCTTGAAGTAGGTTTTCAATAACCCGAAGCATTAGGGCAGGAAACCGAACATCCTCTATTATCATCACTCCACCTACCCGAAGTTTGTAAATGTAATTTGTCACAACCCACGCCACATCTAATAGATGATGGCTTCCATCATCTATGACAATGTCCCATTCTAAATCATTTTTCCACTCCTTGATGTCTGAAATGATACGAGTAACCGTATCTTTCCTATATTCCTTTGGCACTACATCTATAACATCAACCCCATAAACATTGGCATTGGGGAAATACTCCTTCCAGGCAAGAAGGCTACCCCCCTTTTGTGTCCCAACTTCTAAAATATTGAGTTTATCCTTCCTATTAAAAATAGAAAAAATAGTATCATAAGTTGAACCATAATGATGAAACGTCTCCTTATCCGTGGCGTATTTTTTTAGAATTTCTGTTATTTTCATTGCCACATATTAAAATAACTTCTCTCACACATACAGGCTTCCCCAGGTTCTCTGGCATAAGGCAATACGCCCGCCATTTTTTTATAATAATCTAACCCATATTTATGCACCACTTCTTTGGTTAATATGTGGTTTCCTCCTGGGGCAAAAGGAATATAGGGCGGGCTTGGTAATTGAAACTCGTGGGCGAACTCATAGTAAGAGCCAAAATATTTCGCAGGTAAAACATTAAGATACCAATTGTCATTTCTTTCCCTATACATACCAGCAAAATAATCACATACTACCCCATTCCTATCTGAATAGGTTTTATGGTTTTTGGTTAAGAGAGGGGTGAAAGTGTTATTATCCTTCACCTTTTCATATTCTTCAGGAGTAATGTATTTGAATAGATTAGTCTTGCCCCACAAGAATACTTCAGGAAGATTATCATAGTTGTCTATTAGATAATTAAGTTTATCGTAATCCACTTGTCCTCTATTTTCGGTGTGTATTACCTTAGTTTGATCAAAATCTTTGAGATGGTCTATGCCGTCATCAGACCGATCATAGATGAGATAATCATCTCCTATCCATTCTTTGTCTGGTGTGAAATTATAATTTATAAGAATTTTTTTCATTTTATTAGTTTCATTCTTGACCAAATTGTATTATTAGTAATTGAATGATTTTGTATTTTATCTGTATTTAATGTTATAACTCTCCATCTTCCACCCACACTCCCAAAAATTCTGCACCTAATTCCACTTTTTTTACTTTCCCATATCTGACCTCTTTTTATTGGAGTTCTAATCATAAATGTGTAAATTTACGATAAACATTATACTTCTGAAGTTGTCCACCAACATTACGCCTCGCCCACCCTTTTGGTGCGTAAATCTTTTTTACATTTTTATTCAGGATGGCTGGCAACACAGCGAAACTAGAGTTAGATAGTATAAGATACTTGGCAAACCTCACTGCTCGCCAGTTTTGACCAATGTTGTGAATTATATCGTATTCGGGAAAAAATTTAGAAGCTTCAAGTGGGTCGTCAGTATGCACTTCAAACCTCATAAATGGGTTTATTTCTTTCATCTTATTGATAGCCAAATCCCAATAATCCTTAGTTAGATAAAGTTCAGGGAAATATTTGTATTCACCACCTCTGAAGTTAATCACACATAGGTCGTCTGGAGCGTGCCAAAGTTTAACTTTAAGCCACTTCTTCATTTCTCTTAGATGATGATAGAAATACATTTCACCTTGAAATTCCCCGTCAACTATTGTATTATCATGAACAGAATTTATGCCAACCCAATCGTAATCCGAGTTGTCCTCTATAAACAATCTGTAATCACTTTCAACTACCACTTTACCCGCAGGCATCTCTGTATGATAAGAAAATGGCACGGACTTACCCATATCTAATTTCATAAAATCTTTGCCTTTAAAGTTCTCTGGTGCAACCATTCCCCATTCAAGCCCTTTGTCCAATGCCATACAACGTACCATCACATAGCGGAATAATTGGTTGCCACAGCCACTTCCTGAATGGAAGATTCCAGCAATCATAAAGAGTGGAATAAAAAAGTTTGTAAATCCTTGTTTTCTGGCAATTCAACCTCCTTGCCAAAGTGCAGTGCCTGTTCAAAGGTGGCAAATTTACAACCTTGAGATATGAGCCACTGTCTATTCCAACAGCATATTTGGCCATCCTCATTATTATTGCTATGGTGATAGACCATCGGTCTAGTTGCTATTAGGTCCATTAGTTTTTTACTGCGAAGTGATACACCATTTCCCACTCTTACTATCTGTCCCCATTCATCTCGGTAAGAGTAACCATCTTGTTTAAACGGCCATGGAGACCCGATATAATCCAGTTCTAACCACTCGTCTTTCCAAAGTTCGGGATGGATTATATAACCATCTTGGTGTATAAGTAGTGCGTGGGAAGTATCTACATACTTAGGTAAGTCAAAGATTATCTTTCGGTTCCATTCATCTATGGAGTTACATTTTTCATCCCATATAAGTTTAACCGCACCAAAATTTATCTGCTCACAGGACTTATCTATGGCTCTTTTATGCTCATCAAATTTCTGGTTGGTGAGACATATTAGGGTTACATTAGGTAATTTAAGCATTTAAGTATTGTTTAATTTTATCGACTAGAGAAACATCGTCTTGTAGGAACCCCAGACCCTTATTACATTTGCCACAAAGGAGACCCCTAACTTGCCCTGTCGCATGGTTATGGTCAACAGAAAGAACTTTACCTTTTGTTGTTTCTGGCTTACCGCAAATTCCACATTTGCTATCAAAGACCTCAAATAATCTCCTATACTCTTCAACAGATATAGAATATCTTTTTGCCATGTGTAGCTCACGATGTCTATCCTTTGTTTTGTAATAATGTATTCGGTCACGGTTTTTGAAATGCTCAATATTTTTTCTATATGCTTCCCTGCGTCTTTTTTTAGTAGATTCAAGTGAATTATATTTTTTGTGATACGCCCTATACTTCTCTAGGTTATTTTCGACCCATTTTCTGTGTGACTTGTAATCCTTTTGTGCTCTTTCTTTTGTTCTCATAAAATTTTCTAAAAGTCTCTACGATATATTCTCGGTCATCCTGGGTTAATCGAGGATGGCAAGAAATCCACAGACTTTTTTTAAGAATAATGTCAGCTTGAGTTAACTTAGAACCAAGCCTATACTCTATGTTAGCACACATAGGATGTTTTGTCACATTTCCTGCGAACATACTCCTAGTTTCAATACCATTTTTCTCTAAATGGGTTGTCAAAGAACCTCTATCATCTTTCACAGTTAGTGGAAATGCAAACCAGCAAATATCAGCATTTGGCAACCACTCTGGCATTATCAAGTCATCAAACTTACTCAAATGTTTATAAAGATAATCAAAATTCTTTTTTCTTAATTGTTTAATTTTCTTTGCCTTTTTTAACTGAACTCTACCCATTGCCGCTTGGAGTTCTAGTATCTGAAAGTTGTATCCTATCTTATCGTAGACAAAGCGAGGATTATAGTCTGCAGGTAGTTCTTCAACCTTATGGGGTTCATTAGTATTGGCCAGTCTGCCCCAATCTCGGTATTGTCTCACCCTTTCTGCGAGTTTAGCATCATTAGTAAATACTCCACCACCCACTCCCATTGAAACTATATGGGCAGCGTGAAAACTGGTAATAGAAATATCGCCAAAAGACATAGCTGGTTTTCCATTTATAGTTGTTCCCCAAACATCGCAACCATCTTCCATTACATATACATTATGTTTTTTAGCCACTTTCATTAACTTGGGCATATCAACTGGATTGCCCAATGCATGTATCGCTATGATAGCTCTAGTTTTTTTAGTAATTGCTTTATCTACTTCATCTACATCAAAGTTGTAAGTGCCAATTTTAGCATCCACAACAACAGGAGTAAGACCACACTGAAGTATGATATTAAAAATAGTAGGAAAGGTAACGGCCGAGATAATGACTTCACTTCCACGAGGAAGCTCCAAAGCAGACAGTGCAAGCAGACCAGCACAAGAACCAGAAGTAGTAAGTATTCCATATTTTACACCTAAAAATTTAGAGGCTTCTTTTTCCATAAGAGTAACTTCACGACCAGCTTGCCAACCTCCGCTAATAATACTTTCACTTGCAGACTCAATAATTGCTTTTAATTCTTTATCATCACAGGTTGAACCCCCGTAACGAATCCTATAACCTAATTTATCCACTCGGGATGATTTTGTTGCCATTCTATTGTGTTTTTTAATGATTCTTCAAATGGGACTGGCGACTTCCAACCCATCTTTTCTAATTTACTACCATCAAGACCATAGTGGGGGTCATGCCCGGGGCGAGCAACAGTTGAGTCCATTAACTTATATTTCAATTCCTTACCCATTAACTTTGCTATAAGTTGAGCCAATTCTAAATTTGTCAGTTGCTTCTCTCCTGTGATGTTATACCTATCTGGTCTATCTATGGCAGATGGTTGGTGCATATAGGGCTTTGTGTTTTTTAGGATAAACAAGACTGCATCGGCAACATTTCTTGAATGGATATATGAACGTGAACCTATTTCTCCATTCGGCTCGGCATGAATTTTAATTTCTTCGCCTTTCATTATTGCTTTTTGAACCATTACTGGGAACTTATTAGGTTGTTGGAGTTCACCAAAATTATTCATTGTATTCGTAATAATCACAGGAACTTCATAGGTTCTCCAATACGAAATAGCTATCGCTTCTTGAGCAGCTTTGGATGCTGAATACGGGTTGGAAGTAATAATTGGATCCCATTCTTTGTATCCTGTCTTGCCGTCTGATGGACCATAAACTTCGTCAGTTGAGAATTGCACAAATGCCTCTAAATCCTTGAGTTCTCTTGCGTACTCAAGCATATTGAGAGTTGACCAAATATTATTTGTAATAAAGATAACTGGATTGACAATACTGTCATAGACATCAGATAATGAGGCTAGATTTACAATGTAATCAATTTTGCCTATCTTCTCTTTAAGAATGTCTGAAAGTGGGCCAAATAGGTCGTGGGTAACAAGAGTAAGACGTTCTCGCCATTCTGGGTGAAGTTTTAACATCTCAGCAATTCTATCGGACAATCCCCTATGCCTAAAACTGGCTATGCCAACCACTTCCCAATCTGTATTATGCATTAAATGTGCAAAAAAATGGCAACCAAGACTACCCGAAATTCCAGTTAGACATACTCTTTTTCTATTCATATTTTTTTGTTATTTTTCTAATTTTTTTACCTTTATGAGTTCTGCCTTTTGCATCTCTATCTTTTATATTTTCTAATTGAGTTCCCAACCATAGATGTTTTGGATTTACACAATCTGGTTTATCACATAAATGTAAAACACATAAATTATTAGGTATCTTGCCCCTAAATAACAAGTAAGATACCTTATGGGCTTTCATTGTCTTATTAAACCAAAATTTTCCATAATTATCGTGAGTTTTACCCCCAATCCATATCCAACATTCTTGCTCAGACAACTTTTTAATCTTTTTTAGAAATCTCTCTATTGGAGTTCCTTTATATCCTTTGCCCATATTTTTGAATTAAATAGTCAGTTTCAAAAGTTTTTCTTTCATCTGAAAGTAAATTACTAACTTGCCCATCATGTAATCCTATCGTTACGTTGATATCCTTTAAATAAACTGGTTCGCCGTATAACTGAAACATCCGACAATAATATTCACAATCTATTGTCCATGTTAAATTTTCATCAAATAATAGAGGGTTTTTGTTTCTAATAGTAATAACAGAGGGGGAACCAATCGTATTCACACCCATACAAATTTCAGAAGAATATTTAGGGTGGTGAATATTGCGAGTAATATTTTCACCTTTTATGTTGTGGGTACACGCCGAAACTAACCATTCACCATCAAAGTGAGTCACTATTTTCTTCAAAGCATCATCATGGCTGAGCATGTCATCCATATACAAAATCTTAATCAGTTCTCCACGTGATTGTTTTATTGCTTCATTAGTATTTTGAGCCATACCCTTACGAGGATTTTTAATGTACCTGATACCCGTTCTATACCATTCGCATATCCTCTCAATGGTATCGTCATCTGAATTGTCCGTAACTACTATCTCAAAATCCTGAAATGATTGATTCCATAAAGAATCTAAACAACGTCTAAAAAAATAATTACTATCTTTCATTCCGTGAGTAGGAATCGCACAAGTCAGTTTTAGTTTATTTGTTATCATTGAAATAGTTGCGAATGATTTGCTTTTATTTGAGCATACAACTCTTCAGCGTGTTGATTGGCTTCATAAATCATTGATTTTTCTTTGACTCGGTACATTACCAAGATTTCTTGAATTACTGCAATCGTCTTTCCTCTTTTGAACAGGTCAAACCATAGATCCCAATCTTCCCATCCCCATTTCATTTTGGGGTTATAACCGCCACATTCTAGCAAAGCCGATTTTCTGACACAGGAAAAGTAACCTAATCGGTTGGCTTGTTTGAGGTCATCCATTGTAAATCCGCCCAAAATCACGTCTCTATCGCTTTTACCAAACTCCTTGAATGACGGGGCCACTATATCAGCATTTGTTTGCACTATCTCCTGGTTAATTCTTGCAAGGCAATTTTCCTTTAACATATCATCTGCATCTAAAAATTGAATATAATCCCCCTTTGCGTTCATTATTCCAGTATTTCTAGCGGAAGGGAGACCACGATTATTGGTACTGATTACTCTGACAGGACTTTCTACACCAGGAAATTCTTTAAACTCATATCTTCTTGCTACCTCAAGAGAATCATCCAAACTACCATCATCAACAACAAGAATTTCTAAGGGCGACAATGTTTGGTTGTAGGAACTTTCAATAGCATCCTCTAAGTATTCGGACTGGTTGAAAGATGGAATGACTATACTAATTTCTGCCATAATTATTTGATTATATTTAACTTAGCAAAAGAACCATGAAGTTTAGTGGCTAGTTCATTGTAAATAAGAGCGGCTTCATTTTCAGTCTTTGCATACTTTTTTATTTTTCTACCATCTGCACAGATATCAGCTGTCCAATAATTGAGAACCCTGTGAAAAGAAACTCCCTTGAAATTAGAATATAGAGAATCCCGGTGGGAAATAGAGTTTTTGGTATTTTGTGATTGGTGACAAATCCTTAAATTTTCCCTTCTATTATCCAAACCATCTCCATTTTTGTGGTCTATTTTATCTTTTAGTTCCAAATTTAATAAATAGCGGTGCATATAAATTGAACCACTTTTACATTTATTACGAGCATATCCGTGATCAAAATACCATTTAATTTTAGACACTTTTTCAAAATCCAAGTCATCAACTATTGCAAACTTGTCTTGTGTTAATTTTATTACTTTCATATTGTTCTTAGCATTTGTTGAAGATTTGCTCCGCCTTCTTTTGTCAGACTAAATGGTTTAGTGAGGGTGATGAGTTTTGGGCAATAATTTCTGCCCCACAAAGGGCGATAGTATGCTTTGTTTAGAGAGTCAGGATAAATGTAAGATGGATTTAGAACTACCGATGGGGGATTTTTGAAAAGATAGGCGTTCCATACACTCTCGTCATTCCAGATTGGGATATAACCATTATCGGTAAAGTCCGTATCTACCATTTTTTTCATTTCTTTCATCGCTTTGATAAAGTCTTCGGACCGACCACCTTGAAAACCTCCTGCAAAATAAAGGGGTTGAAATAATTTCTTACCATTTTCCTCTAATACTCTGCCTGGGCGAGGAATAAAACTTGTAGATTTATTGTTTGGTTCATAGGGTGGTTGGTATTCCCTACGGATATAATACATTGGATGGACTGCAGCAGTTAATCCATCTCCCAGTATCTCATCTCCTACTCTTGAAACAAATAACATATCTGCATCGCAATAGTAAATAAAATCGTAGCTTTTGAGTAATTCTTCTTCTCTCAGAAAAAGATGATACCTATAAAGGGTGGGTAATGGCCAAATAAATGGTTCAGTGGGGATAATCTTTGCGTCAATCTTTGTGTCGGTCGGCATATCTGTCCATAAAATGTAATCTACATCATGTCCTTTCAGTAAAAACTTTCTAGCACTAGCAATCATATTATTTATAAAAGGCCAATAGGGGGCGTTGAGGCAAATCGCCACTATTGCTATTTTATATTTATTGTTCATGTGTTCTGTTTTCTTTATCAAATTTTTTATGACACTTAATACAAAGTCGTTTCCAATCCTTTAAATCTCTTTTATATTTTCCACTAATGTTAGCCCAGTGAATTTTCCTCCCAAATAGTCCTGATTCACCACAATCTTCACAGGTGTTTGATTTAATAGCCCATTTGTTGACCCAATTATGAATTGCCCTATAAGTATCCACCCCACCCTTCCAACGACTGCCTTTACTGCCCAATTGAGACTTACTCATATTTATTCTTCCCTCTAAAGAAATAGTTCTCCCTTTCTGGGCTTTACTCATTTTCTTTAATGTTTCTTTAGAAAATCTTTTTCCCCAATTAGGAGATTTAGAACCTTTGAGTGCACTACTCAATTTTTTCTTATGTTCTTCGGTTTTTGGAACACCCTTAAATCTTGCACTAACATCTGGTCTTTTAATTCCTAATTTAGAAAGACTTATTTTCTTTCTTGTTTCTTCTGATACATTTGAATAATCTCTTACCATGTTATTTATTATATCCTAATCCATTCTTTAGGGCAAATACATCTTTCAATTTTATCTGAAAACCACTTGTCATTATTTGGTGCGATTACTTTTCCATGATGAGGCGAAAGATAAGCACCCCAGTATCCGAATGAACTATTAGAAATTATATGACCATCACAGGAGGCCATTTTGTTCATTGCCTCTATATCATTTTCGCTATCATCAAATGAGAACTTATCACCTTCAAAATACTTCCTGGCAAATTCCAAATCATCGCTAAAAATGATGAATTTTCTATCTGGGAAATACTTAATTGCATCAATAAAATAACCAGACCTTGCAAGAGGATAATAATAAGGATTGTCTATATATCTTGGTTCGTTAGGGTTTATGGGATTGCTGCCTATCCTAAGTTGGATAGCGACATAAGGCAAGTAACCTATACCATCACTGAATAGTTTTTTAATTTCGGCTTCATACTTCTCAAAGTATTTTATATCTTGGACATACCAGTCGGGTATTAGACCATCTTTAACTTGAGAATACAGGTAGGCAATTTGGAATAGTTTGTTTCCTAATCTACCTGTCAAAATATCTGGGTTAATCATCTCATTTATACTTTAGGGGGTTGATAAAAAATTCTTTTGAATGACAATCTTTATTTTTTCTAAAAGTTCAATCACATATTCGGGGGTTCGCCATCTTTCTTCATAGAATTTTATCTTTATAGCTTGAGTGTTTTCACTTTATTTCTTGTATTATATCTGAGAGAGAGGATGTTAAATCATTTTTATAAACCCATTCAGTTCCTTGTTCACTGTATATTCTCTTTTCTTCCACCATTTCCACCACACTTTGCAGGAGGTCTTTGGTGTAGGTAGAAATCAATTCAGAGATAAATTTCTCCATTACAATTTCGTCTATTTCTTCCCGTCTAATTCTGGCGACTATAAACTTGTTTTCAAGTTCTGTTCGCCAATCTTTTCCCGCTTGGTCTATAACATCTTTGGGGGTCATAGAATTTAAATAAACTTATAAAGTAATAATTTTAGTGGATTAAACATTCCTTCCATCTTTCTAAACTTAAAATACTGCGGGCGGTCTTCCAAGAAAGACAGAACTGCGGTCAATCCTCGTTTATATTGTTCCTTACTAAATGGTGCAAATTTTGATATACTTTGAGCAAAACCCTCATTACCTATTTTCCAAGTTAAGATTTCGTCTCCTATTTCTTTTATTGTTATGTCCTTTATTTTTCCGCCAGCGTTTTGCCATTCAAGATATTCTTTCCAAATAATACCCGTAAGACACTCAGAGCGACCCTCAAAACTCGCAAAAAACATCTTTGGGGAAGAATTGCAGAAATCATTAAATTGTTTATATACTTCTTCTTTCATCATATAGAGGTTAAAATAATAATTAAATCCATCTAATAATTGGTTCACCTTGAAATCCTTTTTCCCATACATACCAAGCGTAAGCTACCATTCCTGAATTTCCCACAATTCCGTTTTTATAAATTGGAACTCGTTTGCTAAAAATATAAACTACTTTGGGCGGAAACTTTTGAAATATCTCTTTTCGTTTTGCACTTTCTAAAAATGTTAATCTCAACAGAAATGCTATTTTTTTATCTGCCAATTCTAACGCTCTTAAAAGGAATTTTTCGGCATACTTGTAAGGTGGATTTGTTATTATGTTAGAAACCAATCTATTGTCTTGAAAAAAGTCCGATAACTCACCATATCCTCTATCCACCAAATCAGTGCTTTGAACTTGATTATATTTTTTAATTACTTCACTCATAGCTCCATTACCACAGGCACATTCCCAAACCAATCCTTCAAATTTTTCTCTTGCCATTAGTGCTTCCGTTGCCTCTGGTGGAGTAGGATAAAAATCGGCATTATCATCAAAGTTATTATATCTGGCGGCAAATCTATTTGTTTTTGATTCTATTACTTGTGGTTTCATTTCATAGAGGTTAAAGGGGTTGATAAATTATTTTAATACCATAAAATCATTTTCCGTAAAAAGTCTGTGTTCGTCTTCTGTTTGAGCGAGTAGTTTTCCATCGGTAGAATAGAGATACAAAACTCTACGTATCGGGTCTCCCGATACACCTTCACCTTCATTTACTTCAACCGCTACCACTTCAATAAGTTTGGCACCACGACAATTTGCATATTTTTCTTTCATCATAGTTAGTTAGATAATAAATAATTCAATTCTCGGGTTGTCTTTGTCATATAATTTACGAGTCAAAACTTCTATGATTTGTGAGTCATCTTCAAAAAGTATCCCCGTAAGTGAGTCGTAAAGTATTTTGTTAAAATTATCTATGTCCTGTTTTCTTTTGGTGCCGAGGTATAAATCTACTTCCATTTTAATCTCACCCTTAATTGGTTTGCCGTGATATTGAGATTTCGCCTGCCAAGAATAATCTGTCTTTAATGCTTTGCCTTCTTTGGACATAAAATGGGTTGGGAAGTTTCCACGACACATAGTCTTGTAAAGTGTATTAGTGCTTCGGGGTGAACCTGTAAGGATTAGTTTAAGCATATTCTTTATTCATTATGGGCGTATCAATTTTGTTTGCCTTTTGATAAGCTCGTTCTTCGGCAACAGGAAAGGGTAAATCTATTCCAAAGTGTTTTGCTAACCACACGCTCATTATCTCGTAAATCTGACTTACTTCTTGCTTGGTTAGAAATGTAGTGCTTTCTTTTTTAGTTACCGCCTTTGCAATTTCTCTCCACACCATTTCTTTTAAATTCTCTTTTGTTGGTCTAATTTCTACCTTACTAATCTGTTTAACCACATTCTGCATTGTCTGTCCCTGTTGGTTTAATTCGTCTGCCACCCATTGTAAATATAAGTGGATACTTTTCATCTGTTGCTCACTGAGTTGTTTTTGTATGTGTTCACTCATAATGATATTTTTCTTTACACTTATCGCAAACATCTCGTAAAGTTTCGGTTAGTTTCATTCCTTTTTTGAATAATCCACCCCATAAGTGGTCAAAACAGAATTTCTTGCCACATTCCCAACATTTTGCCATCGGATTTCCATAAGAGCGTTTTGAGTGGCATACAGAGCAGACAGCTCTAGGCAGGGATGCCAGTTTTTGCTTCGTGCTGTATGCCATTTTAGCGAGTTTAGTCATAAATTGATATAATCTACCTTTAACTACTAATCAAACGGAATTTCATCTACATCCTCAGTCGTCAATCCTTTCATTTTCTTATACTCCTCACTGCCTCGTATTTTATCTTTAAGAAAGTCGGGCAGTTTATTAAACATTTCTTCATTCCATTTGTCGTAACTTAATACTTGGGTGGGGTTAATCTGTGCTGGGCAATTCATTCCTTTTGGTAATCTGGTGCAATTATCTATGAAAGAGTAATTACCTCCACCATCTTTTTTGGGTTTCTGAGCGATAGTAACTAAACATTCTTTGCCTATTAGAGTTTCTACATCAAACACTTCCATAAATCCGTCATCATCTACTCCCAATGCTTTAGGGTCGCAAGCCAGTATTACTTTTGTTAATTTAGCTTTTTCGTGAAAAGAAAGAGTATAATCTTGACTGATAACTCTTGGCTGTTCACCTTTGGCTTGGTCAAACACCATTAACTCAGTGGGGAGTTCAAAACCTATCCTTACTTTGTTTTGAATTTGACCTTGAAATCCAATTACATTACCCAATTCAATCATCTGATAGATTCTGGCTGGATAACTTCCGGCTTCAATAGGGTCAAAACCTTCTCCTTTTTTGTTTGTTGCGCGTATCATATTATTATAAATTATTATTAATTTGTGCTTCTTTTTCACTAATAAATTTATCAGGATAACCTTCTGGTTCTATTTGCTGGTTTTTGTCATCCATATCTACTCCTAGTCTATGGGCTTCGGCTCGCAGAAAGTTAGCATTTTCTCCATTCCTTTCTAGGTTCTGCAATACTTCTTCGTGGGTGGTGGGAAGTGGAGGTGTATCTTGTCGCTCACCCCCTTCATCACCTTCTTCTGGGTCGTTAGGGTAGTCATCTCCAGCTCGGTCTATTCTAGGGTCATCTATTGGTTCTCCAAAGTTCATATTATTGTTGTTAATCTCTTTCTGCTAAATTTGATAAATATCTATCTTCTTCATTTCTTTCTTGTCTTACTTCCTCATCGTGTTGTCTTTCCATCACTTCATCTTCAGTCATTTCTTCTTTGGCTAATTCAAGTCCATTATCTTCACTACCATCATCAACCACATCCTCGCTTTTAATTTCGTCTGGTTCTAATCCTTGTGGATGGCTCATTGTTGTGGGGTTAAATCCATTACCCAATAAATTTTCTCAAACAACCGATTAAGAGCTTCCACTTTATTCTCTGAACAGGCGACCATAAACTCTCCATTAAGTCGGCAAGTGGCATTCCACATTCCTGCGATATCTATTGATTTTTCTATTTTCATTGTTTATTGATTAAAAGGACTAATAATTGAGAAAGTGATATTTCTCTTATGTCGGAGTTCTTCTTGAGTTTGAGGTAAGTTTCCTCATCTACTCTTATGGTCTTCCATTTTTTTGCTTTTTTCATAATTTTATTAAGCTAGGCAATCGGGGATAACTGGGGAGTAAGTGAGCCGAAACAGACCAGTCCCTGTTATCACCCCTATACCTTGCTTATGTGAGTAGGTTATCATAGCTAGTATTTTGTGTCAATAAATGTGGGGATAAGTCATTTACATTTTAGAGACCACCAAAAAAACCTTTGTGCC
>ERZ1292632.512-Hain-H43-01um-R2-512-length-42327-cov-7_pt1 | contig 42327 bp, 51 predicted proteins | sample MGYA00564407_ERZ1292632 | MGnify/ENA primary metagenome ERZ1292632 (study PRJEB36523, sample SAMEA6512637) | groundwater metagenome | collected 2019-01-08 | study: AquaDiva: Metagenomics assemblies of 32 groundwater samples | reverse complement strand
GATATTGGTGGGGCAGATGCAACATCTTTCCACGTTGATGCGAGCGGTAATATGTGGCTTGGTGCGGCGACCTTTGCCGGAGCGCCATTCACTGTTTCAAACGCAGGAGTTTTGACTGCTACTGGAGCCATTATTTCTGGCACGATTACCGCGACATCTGGAACGATCGGCGGTTTTACTATCGGCACTGACTATTTCCGTGATGCAGCGAATAGTTTTGGTCTCGCTTCGACAGTGACAGGTGGAGACGACGTTCGTTTTTGGGCCGGTGATACGTTTGCGAATAGGGCAACGGCTCCTTTCCGTGTCACTGAAGCTGGCGCGGTAACTGCAACAAATATAACGATCACGGGCGGTTCTGTACTTTCTTCGATCCTTGCAGGAATCATCGCACAAGCAAACCTCGATGTTTCCAATAGAGGTTGGGGACAGACGTGTGCTTTTACCGTTACCGATGCAGATACTGTTGCATGGGGAGCGGGTACGTTTACTGATGCTGCTGGCACTGCGTATTCCATTGGCGCAAGCAATACCGGCAACATGGTGGCAAAGACGTACATCTACCTTGATACAATCGCCTCGATTACCGCGTATCAAACAACAACAACCTCCTCGACGGCCGTCGGTACAGGGAAAGTTCTTGTTGCTATTGCACAGAACGGAACAGGAGAAGCAACATTTACCGTCCTCGATGGTCAGGGAGGCCAGAATATTGATGCAGCGAACATCGTTGCTGGCTCGATTACAGCGAACGAGATCGCCGCCTCGACGATTACTGCTGGAAAGATGAGCGTGTCCCAGCTCTCGGCTATTGCTGCCGATCTTGGTGCGATTACTGCTGGAACGATCGTGCTTCCTTCTGGTGGGTATATCCGTTCCGGCCAGACGGCGTACAACACGGGTACGGGCTTCTATCTTGGAAATGATTCTGGTACGACGAAGTTCTCTATTGGCGATGCGACGCTAAATTTCTTAACGTGGAACGGAACAACATTCTCCGTGAGCGGTGGGATTAACCCACAGATTACTGCCGTTGCTGGCGAAAACCTTACCGTAGGCGATCCTGTCTGTATCCGCACAAACGAAATCGTCAAACAGGTTGCATCTCACGATGCGCGTGTTTTGGAATCCTCAGCAGGAACGAACTACGGAACAGCTACAACTGCTGTTATCGGATCAACGAATGCAACGAACAACGGGGATTCTTACCTTTTCGTGAAGTTCGATCTTTCGACGATCACTATTCCTATCGCAGACTCTGCAATGATTCGTCTCTACGTCGTTCCTGCGACAATGACTGCTGCTGGTTCGTCGTATCAAATTGGCATCTTCCAGGTCACTGGTGCTGATTGGGACGAATCCACTATTACTTGGACGAACAAACCGGCAATCGGTGCAATCTTTGAGGATTGGGAACTTTCCAATGGTGATTCGATTACTGACGATTTTATCGAAGAAAGCTCTGCACAATACATCTATCTCGACGTTACGACGCTGTTCAACCAATGGAAGGCCGGATCACAGAGCGACTATGGTGTATGTATCCGTTGGACTCAACGTTCCGACAATCTTGAGCCTGCTGCCACAACGTCGAATGTAGAAGTTGCGACGAGCGAACATGCAACAGCCGCATTCCGTCCGACGATTATCGTTTCTGGTGTATCAGAGAATATCGGAAAGGCGTACAAAGCGAATGCTACGAACTTCACTGATCTCTTCGGAGAGTTTGGTATTTGCATGGCGACAGTTTCTGCCGCAGCAACAGCAACAATTCAAACGGGAGGAAAGGTATCGAACCAATCTGGACTTACTCCAGGACAGACGTATTACGTCACCGATTCTGAAACGCTTTCAACGACGCCTGGGACATTAGTACGTGAAGTTGGCATTGCACTTTCGGCGACAGAAATGGTTATCAATAGTTCGTTCTCTCGCGTTGTCACTGATGTGATCACATACAATTCAAACGACAGCACATCTGATCATGATTCAACGAACACATTATTCATTCCACTTGGTTTTAAGCCAAAACTCATTACGTTCGAAGGTACTACAAAAGCCGGAGGCGCTGCGAGCGTTCATACCGCGATAGGTAAATGGCAAAACGCGGTGCAGCAAACCATTCTTGTTTCTAATAGTTCCCCTATCGTTACGTCAGCGTACTTGGCTTATGACGTTCCTGGAGCAAACGAATCTGCAACGCTGACAGTGACGAGTGAGTCAGACAGCGGCGTGAAACTTACATTCCAGCTTAAGGACAACACAACAAGCGATAGTTCGTACGTCTCAGGCGTTCTAACCTTCACCCGATAAATATGTCTACTCGTCTTGGCTCGTACGATTCAGACACATTCAACCCGCTACCACGGGTAAATGGCGATATCTGGTTCCGTAGTGACTTAAACGAAGTTCGCGGATATCTGAACGGACAGGTCGTCGGACTCTTCGATCTCGATGGATATCCAAAGCAAATAAAGACACGCCATCTCAGAATCACCAAGAATAAGACAGATTTTGCAATCAATGCGCTCACGAAACAAATAACGCTCGTATCCCTTCCTCCAAACGGCGAGGTGATCTCAGTTACCGCGGAATGCACTCAAGTCTGGAACGGCGGCGCAACGGTCACGATGTCAGCTGGTCGAGCGCAAACACCAACCGACTTTCTTATCGCGCAGGACGTGAAGACAACAGGATTCAAAGACACTCTTGGAACAGTGCTCACGACAAAGCGCGGCATGTTCTCGTCAACGCAACCAACCGATATCGTGGCAGAGGCAACGTCTACAGTATCGAATCTTGACCAGTCAACGACGGGTTCGATCACGTTCTACGTCACGTACATCGCATACTAGCGTATAATTGAAACATTCATATGGCAGCGAAAAAAGCAGCGGCAAAGAAATCCTCTCCTGTTACAAAGGGAGTAAAAAGTACCGCGAATACTCAAGCAGCGGTAGCTCGTCAGCTCTCTATCGAGAAGGGTGCTGGTGTTGTGAGTAGCAAGCCAGCTGCCACCACTACTTCTACAAGCAGCTCGCGCTCTCTTCCGTCCTCCCCAACAATCAGCGGAGCTCAGCCTTCTGGCCACACAGGAGAAACGCTGAGTATCAAGAAGGTGGGTAACGCATACCAGGTCATTGGGAACTCAAGTGGAAAAGTCTACGACTCGAAACCGGATATCTCTTCCGCACTTTCACGGCAAACCGAATTGAACTCTGGCGCAAAACCTGATGCAACTGGAGCATTCACTACTGGCTCTCGGTCTGCCGATACGTATCTCCAGGCGACAGAACAGAACGTGCAACAGAAAGAAGCGGATGCGGTGAGCCAGGGACTCACTGTAACTCCAGAAATGCGTGCGGCATGGCTCCAACAGGCACACGATGAGTTATCCCCATACTATACTGAAGTCATTAAGAACGCTGAACTTGATCTCGGTACGTCGCTTGGGCGTTTGGTCCAAGACACGCGAACGTCTGAGGCAGCGTACGCAAAGCAATACGGACAAGCACTCGAAGCGAATACCGGGAATCTTCAGGATCGTGGGATGTTGTACGGGGGAGTGAGAAACGAATCAGAACGCAGACTGGCTGAGGCCGCGAATACTGATCTGACGGCTCTTGATACGCAGTTCTCTCGTGGCCTTCAAGATACCTCGACAACCGCAGCACGGAGTTTGGGTACTTCGACGGTAGATTCTTACGGAAAAGGGCTCGGCTCAACGTCCTCTGTTGGAAGAGTGCTTGCTGGATCCCCTGTATTTCAACCTGGGGCATCGACAAATATCTATCAGCCGATGGGTGGAGATCAGGTCGGCGATCTCAACCGTGATAAGACATTTGCAGAGCAGTCTCGTGCGAATGAACTTGAAGGTGCTGAACGCACTCGCTTCAGCGTAACCGCTTAACCTATGGCTACAGCAGCATCCCAAGTATACGGATTCGGAAGAACTCTTCCTGCTACTCCGCAATTTAGTTCACCGTTCTCCGCACCAGCACAAATGTCGGTGGGACAACCCGCTCCGGCGGCAATGTCTACGGGACAACCTGCTGCCCCAGCGGCAACCCCTGCGGCAACAGCTTTTCGTTCGGCAACTTCGAACCTGGTTCGTACAGGATCTCTTTCTGGTACTCCTGCACCTACGTCTTCAGCGCCAGCACAGAAAATGGCAACATTGGTGGGCGCCGATGGAACCCGCAAGGCCGTAGCCGTTGGTTCCGCTGATGCACAGAACCTTTTCGGACAAGGATATAAGTTAGAGACTGCTGCACCAGCAGCGGGCGCGGGCGCTACTCCTACTACACCAGCTACACCAGCAACGAGTGCGACCACTACTCCAGCAACGCCAGCCGCCACAGCAACCACTTCTTACGCAGACAAGAAAGCAGGACTTCGTAAACAACTCGCTGATCTTGAGAACGAGCAATTCGTTCGAACAACTGAGTACACACCTGAAGAACTCCGCAATCTCACTCCTGGCCAACAAGCAGAGCTTCGTCGTCAGCGTGTGACTGCTCTCTCGGGACAGCTCGGAAACATCACTGCTGCATTACAGACTGTGAAGGACGAGGAGGACGCGGCAAAGAGTGAGCAAGATAAAGCACGTACGAACGCGCTTGAGACGTTGAACACGTATTTAAAATACGGTGTGTTGGATCAGCTCTCTGCTGAGGAACAAAAGCAGCTAGCTACTGATTCTGGAATGAATCCGGCGGCACTCAAAAAGATTAATGACGCTGCCGCTGCTGGTGATCCACCGGAACTGAAGGAAGTGGGAGGAAACCTGTACTCGTTAGCATATGACACCGCTTCTGGAACATGGAAGAGTACTCTCGTACAGTCGAAACCTGTGAGTTCCGGAGGTGGAGCGAGTGGAACGCAACAAGCATTTGGTGGCAGTAATTATCCAAAGGACTTCGTGAAGTGGTACGAGACGTACGTGACGCCACAGTACGGTTCATCTGGAACAGTTGATGCAGGTGGCGAACAGCTTCCTGCCGGTACTGCCGGACCAGTGAAGCCAAGCGTTCACACAACTGATCCTTCCTACGTCTCACAGAACTACCAGTACTGGTTGAACAATGTGGTGAAAGATAAAGCTCAAGGAAAGGCTTCTGCTTCGAATGCTGATTACGCTGATGCGATTGATGATATGAATAGTGGGTTCTCGCTCGCTGATATCCTCGGCGCGTATTCGGACTTGCCAGTATCTGAGCTCACGAAACTTTACGATACGTACGGAACACAATAACTAGTTTCCTATGGGAAGACTTAGTACTGGCACTGCCTCAGTGAATACTCCAGGGAGTAGTTTTTCGCCGTTCCAGAACAATGCTGTTTCTACTCCAAGTGCTGCAAGCTCAAGAGGGACTCGCGGACGTTTGTCTTCGAGTTCCGCGGTGAAACCAGTAGCACAGAAGAAAGAGTCTATCGGCGATACTGCGCTGAACTTCGTTCGGAATCTTCCGACGACGCTTTTGCGTGGTTTTGTTCAGCCGGGCGAGGCAATGCTGAAAACAGTATCTGCGATCACGAAGGCCGTTGTTCCTGACGTGATTACAAGGTCTATTCAGAGCTACGGCGCAGCACATCCTGATCTCGCGAAAGCTGCACGAAGCTACCAGCAGGGATCCCGATCAACACTCACTCTCCCAACACAAACCGAGCCCGTGTTTCAGGGACTCACTCCGTACGCGAGCGCACGAGAAGCAATTGGCGGAACACTGGAAGCGGGATTGAACCTTGGGCTTGATGCGTTGACATTCGGTACTGGTGGTGTTGCTTTGGCCGCCGGCAAGGCTACCGCGAAAGAAGTTGCTGAACGCGGAGTGAGCGCGATCATCAAGAAAGGAGTGCAGTACGCAACATCAAAAGAAGGAGCGACTGCTATTGGGAAAGCTGCTCTCGCTGATTTTGGCATTGGTGCTGGTTATGGAACGGCTACAGCGCTTCAAGACCCGAACGCAACCGCTGGAGACGTTATCAGTTCTGCGACGAAGGGTGGGCTCTTGAACGTCGTCGCGACACCAGTACTTGGAAAGGCACTCGGCGGATTAATCCATGTTGGTGGAAAGGCGAGCGCAGCAACCGGAGAAGCAATCGATCGCCTGGCAACGACTCTTGAAAAGACCGCGGGGATGTCCAAGACAGAAGCTGAATCCCTTGCGAGACTTGGGCTTGAACGCAATGCGGAGGGAAAGATCGCTCGTCCTACCGAAGGGAAAGCATACGGGGATGGATTTATTTACCCTATCGTTCCTGAGCGTCTCCCAACAAGAACAGAGAAGGTCGCCGGTGCAGCAGCCGGTGCGTTGCGTACTCTTGAGCGTGTTCCGTACGCGTTGAAGCGTGGAGTGGATCGCTATGCTGGAATTTTTACGAAGATGAACGACACCAGATTACACGATATTTATCAGGCATCCGGTGGTGTTGGACGTGTTGAAGGACGAAACCTTTTCGATCAGTTCATGAAAGAAGGGCCGGCAGCTTATGGTTCCGATTGGGAGCTCGTTGCTCGACAACGGAAAATGCTTGACGCTATTGATCGTTCAACGAATGGACTTGCCGTTGAAGGTGGATACTCATTGCCGAAATTGAACGAGCAGTATCATGGTTGGCTTGATTCGCTGACTCCAGAACAGCGTGCCAGTGTTGGCGAAGCACAGACAAAGTGGAACGACTTGATGACGAGCGAGCTTGATAAGAAGCTCAATAATCACAGCATCTCTCCACAAGAGTATGCGTACATTAAGGCCGCTCATCCAAACTTCATTCCACACCAAGTTCTTGATGCCGTTGAAAAACGTGCAGAAGAAATGGCAGGTGGTGGTCCAGTTGGCGGTGTTGGAAAGAATCAGGGCAATAAGAAGATGCTTAAGGCGAAAGGATCAACGCGTGAGATTCAAGATCCAACTATTGCAACATCTGAGTACCTCATCAAGAATGCCGCGATAAATGCCAAACAAGACGCCGACCAGGCGTTCCGTGCTGCAATTGAGGGTAGTATGGATACCTTTGAAATCACCCCACTGCGTCGTAGCGAGGATGTTTTGGCTCGTGCAGAGCTGAAAGCGAAGGCTCATGCGGCGCGGAAGGAAGTAGAAGCGCTTGATAAAGTTATTTCAAAACACGACAAAGCAATCAGAAAAACATTGAAAGACATTAACGATCTCAATAAACAGGGGCTTGGCTTGAAGCTCCGCGAACAACCAAAGGTTGCACCAGAGAGGAAGGTCGGAACAATCACCGTGAAACGAATGGAGGAATACGTGAAGGAGAACGCGCCAAAGAGTTTCGATGAGCTCGCAAACAGTTATGGTATAAAAGGAATTCTTCAAAAGGAATTTGGATCTTTCGATAATCTTAAACAGGATGTCGTACTCGGCGGATGGCAACGCCTCGTTGATGTCGGAATTCCAGAGGCTACTGCGGAAAGCGTTGCCAAACAGATTTTCAAGGAGCCGACCCGTTATCCCCTGGAGATTTCTGTACGCGAGAAAGCCCCTACGATTACATCATCTGATGTACGGAATTTTGTTGCTCAACTCGTTGATGAACCGAGCTCTACTCTGAATCGTCTTCACGAAATGATCGGGCGAAGAGACGAAAAGGCATCCCAGTTCATTACTGAATTACAGCACTTTCAAGAGGCTCGCGGTGTGATAAACGAAGAGCGTAAAGCGTTCATCGAAGAAATCAAAGCTCACAACGATGAAGAGATCAGTAAACTTGATATCCCGAAAGGATACGATGTGTATACGATGCTTCACGACGGCGTGAAAGAACGGTATCTCATGCCAAAAGAATTGGCTGATTCTTTGCGTGGTGGAGGTGGGACTATCTCCGGTGGAGTCATGCGATGGCTGAACGCGAACCCGAAACTGAAGGCATTCTTGTCTGCTCCGGCGAACGTCATTCGAGGGCTCACAACAAAATACAACCCAGTATTCCAGCTCTTCAACGTCGCGCGTGACGTACAGACAGTACAGATCACTGCAAAGGCGAGCGCGGCAGACTACATGAAAGCGTTCGTGTCCTCAGTATTTCATGAGGATCCGGTGCGTGGCGAACTGCACCAACTTATTGATCGTGAAGGAGCCCTCTCTGGAAACAACCTCTTTGACGAATCAGTCTCGGCCGCAGAAAACATTGCAAAGTATTTGGAGAAATCAAAGATCAAACTCGCAAGAACCGTTGAAGGGAAGACGACAGTAAAGGGTAAGTTTGGATTCGTGAAAGATACCTTGCTAAATGCAGGTCAGATCCTTGAAGAGACATCTCGTCTAGCAGCGGCGCAGAATGCGTTGCGGAATGGAGCAACAGCGGCAGAAGCTGCAAAGATTGCGCGGAATTCTACTGTGGACTTCCAGCGTCACGGTGATCTCTCACAACTCATTAACACATTCATTCCGTTCTTTAACCCTCGTGTACAGGGCGTCTTGAACTTGAAGAACGCGCTTGTTCGGGATCCAGAAGCATTCGTACGACGTATGAGTGCAACAGCGTTGATCCCAGCAACAGCGCTCTTCGCATGGAACTCGCAGCACAAGAGTTATTGGGATATCCCTGAGAATGATCGCCGCCAGTACTGGATCATCATGACGGGGGAGTCTCAGGGAGTGAACGCGGCAGGAAAGCGAATGACGCTACCGCATTACATTCGTATTCCGAAAGGTGAAGCACAGATTGCAGCGTCATCAATTGTTGATCGTGTCCTTTCTGTAGGGAAGGATAAGTATCCAGCAGATTTCGGAACCTTCGTATCCGGTATTCTTGGATCAATTTCGCCAGTAACAGAATCGAGTCTTATTCCTGCTGGAGCGCAACAGCTCGTCGAACTCGGCTTCAATAAGTCATTGTTCCGCAATGCTCCAATTGAACCCGATTACACATACATTGGTGGAGAACGGTTCAAGACTAGTGAGCTTTCTCCGAAATATCACTACAACGATTACACGTCAGAAACGGCAAAGCTCATTGGTTCGGTATTTAATCTCAGTCCAGAAAGGGTCGATTACATTATTCGTATCGGTGTGATGGATGACGTGCTCCGGCTTCTTGATATGCCTTCCGCTGCGGCACCAACGAGAGGGCAGGATACGAGTCCGTTCTTCAAGGCAAGCAATCTCCCCCTTGTCCGTTCGGTACTGAAAACGTCGAACTCGCGTGGGTACTATTACAATAAGGATAAAGAAACGAAGAAGGCTACAGTTATTAACGATGCGCAGGTTCAGCGAAGGTTGTTACGAGAGCTACGGCGATCGCAATCACAAGAGTAATCTTCCAGATCATCGGCCACATAAGGGAAAAATCACTCCCGGTACCAAAGAAGAATAGGCCGAGCATAACTGCGCAAGTCCCGAAGAAGGCGAGGATTGGATCCATATATCCTATAGGATAGCACATTGAAGAAAGAACGTCAAACAAACAAAAACACCAGGTGAAAAATCCTGGTGTTTTTGTTTACCCCTTCCGTGTAATGGAAAATCGAAAAACCATTACGTCTCCAATGATACTACACTTTCGCCTCTTCAGCAACCTCGGCTGTTGGAGTTTCAAGTGCCGTCTCGGGCACTTGTGTCTCCAAGAACTGTTCAGCAATCTCGATGACAACGGTGCGCGATGCGTTCATCTGGATGAGGCCAGGGAAGACAATCGTATCGTAGTTCATTTGGACGAAAGATCGTCCAATGTCGCTGATTTCGAAGGTGACTACTTCATCGCCGAGCTTGTCGAGTGCTTCGTTCTGTTCCTTGAACTTTGCTGAGGCCTCGGTATTGATGAGATCGGCGAGTTTATCTTTCGGGAGATCCTTCAGCTCTGGGCGTGCCATGACTTCAGTTGCGAATGCACGCTTTTCCTTGATGAGTGTATCGAACTTCTCTGCGAAATCTTTGTTCAGTTCGGCCATCTGTGTCACGAGCGTATCCCACGCCTTGAACTGTGCGTGGTTCGGCACGTTGCCTGGAGAGATCCGATCGAGCGTGTTTGCAAGAAGTGCCATTGGGTAACGTCGCAGTTTGATGGAGGGCATAGATTTGTCGTGGTACCGGTAATCCGCGTACTACGAGTTAGCAATGAATAATGAATCTGCTATGTAACGATTTCAGTCTCTCGTGACTCGCATGGAGCGTCTTGCTGATCTCCTGGAAAGATATCCACCGGTGGCTGTGCATGAAGTGGATAACTTCGATCGCGGTATGTTCGCCGTCTGTGGCGTTCTCGTGGCCTGGTGCAGGAATAATATCACAGGCGAAGCTGTCGTAGTACCGCTCATACCAGCCGAGCGGAATCTCCTCTTTTGTCCATGGTTTCGTCTCCCCTTGGCGAATCATAGGTAATTTCCCAACCCTGGCTTAGGTAGAATTTTCGACGAATCTGCGCTTGCCGCTTGAGTATACCATTTCCTGTGTCCGCTATATCGATGATTTGTGGTGTTGGTTTCCCCTCAAAGAGACGGAGCACACGTCCTGCGGATTGCTCCGCAAGTACATCGCTCTTGAGATCGCCTGCTATGATGAGCGTGTCAATCATTGGCAGATCTATTCCTACGGCAAGTAGGCTAAAAGTGCCAAGCAATACACTGAAATCGCGCTTACCACTACGCAAATCAGCAAATTCACTCGCACGCGAGTTCGCAGTGCCTGAACTTCGGAGCGCAATGATGTCACGTCCTCGTGGAGCGAGCGGATCCGTTGTGAGTCCGTCATCCCCTCGAAGTTCGTCCAAGATGAACTCGTAGTGAGCGATCCTTTTTGTAAGAACGAGGCAACGTCGTCCTCGACAGGCTTCACGTTCCACGATTCCGGCAATGAGGGAGTTTCTCTCAGGGTTCTGCGTTTGAGCCGCGATGATGCCGGGGTAATCCCAGCTGGGGATGTGGCCTTTGAATGGGACGATGGTAACTGTGGGAGCTTTTCGGGGGAGTTCTCTGTCGATAAGGATCGGTCCATACATGAATTCGATAGCTTTGCCCTGGCCATCTGTACGGCGTGGCGTAGCCGTCATGCCGTACAGATACTCAGGCGCAAATGATTGAATTACTTTCCTGCTTTTGGCTGGGACTGTGGTGTGGCAATTGTGGACGAGGATGCCATTCGCGAAGTAGTTATTGTTGTCTTCAACTTCGATATTGTAGACATAATCCCCGCCATCACTGAGGGAAAAGAGTTCAGAACATCCTCGTTCCAGAACCTTAGTACGGTCCACCCCAGTGAATGAAGGAGTGCCCTCTTCTTTTCGTCCTTCCTCCGAGCCGAAGGGCTCTCGTGGGAGCCTCCATCGACTTCGATGCCGATCATAAGTTGTGGACTCGCGAGATCTATTTTGTAACAAGTTGGGAAACCGCTTTCCCTTTTTTCTTTTGTAGGAACCGCTAGTTCTGGAAACCACCCATCGCCAAGCTCTTCCAATAAGATTGCTTGAGGGATAGTCATTCCGCGACCGTTGCCACCATGAACCTTTGGTCTGTGACCAATCCTCTTCAGTGACGCTGACATCTTCGCTCGGGTTTTCGGAGACTCCATCGGGTTTCTCTCGGTCATTCTGAGCGACGAAAGACGCCCATGGAAACTTCTCGAACAGGTATTTGAACAGAAGGTTTTTCCAGTTCTTTTCAGGACACTCTTTCTGCTCGCCCAGTTTCTCTCTCCACGATATCTTCGGGCATTGAGTTCTTGAGTGATATCTTTCTTGCATTCTGCGCAAAGAATGTTCGAAAAGAACATTTTCCTGTGGCGTGATTTCGGATGCCGAGGTATAACCTTTTCCTTCAACATAGATGGGATGGTCTAGTGTGCTTATTATAGACACACCGGACGATTCCGTCAATTGAAGTTGTCTTGGGCTTCTCTTTTTGAAGGTTCTTAACACCGTCTTCAGCTCCACTATTCCTGTTTCGTGATTGAAACTTTCTACAAGGTCGCCAACTCTTATCTCTTCAATTACTTTCCCTGAGACTTGAGTGCCCGCCGCAAAACATTCGTCAACGATGACCAGTCCGTGTCGGTTGTCATAACCTTGAGAAGCAGTGATTGCATTGCCGCGTTGGAGAGCTTGGAGAGTGCGAACTTCAATTGGGCCACCGCCTTTCCTTGGGTCAAATCCAAAGTAGCGCTCAATTTCTTTTTCAAAGGCCGCTTTGATGTGGAGGCGCGGGACAATGATGAGGGTGCGGAGGCCGAGCGTTTCGGCCAGTTTGAGGGCGAGTAAACTTTTACCCCAGCCCGTGCCGAGCTTGATGATCCCTTCTTTGTGCTTCGTGACTTCTTCGACGATGCCTTCTTGGTAGGGGCGGAGGACAATGGAAGAGTGAAGGTCCCGAGCCTGCTCCTCACCTCCATCGTTCCCGCGTTCTCGTCGTATGAGAATCCCGAATCTTTGTTGTAGCTCGCCTCTGATCCCTCTGGGACATAGGAGAGTTCTTCCGTCTTTGCTTTCTTCGTAGTATTTGAATTCTTTCGGGCAGCCATATAAAGCGCGTGTATTACCCATCCGTCTGAGTTTTTCCCAGAGCGGATTGGGGAGAGTTAGAGTTTCTTTGATGAACTTGCGGACTTCGGGCGTGGGGTCGATGATCTCGATCTTATTTCGGAGGGTAATCTTCATTGACATAATCAGGATCAAGTGCCCGAACGATTCGGCATACCGCATCATGTAACGGAACCAGTGCCGTAACGCGTTCCCCGTCATCTTTGATCTCACCTTCAAGTTCAGCGAACAGCCTCCCGTTCTGGCGTACAAGCGTGAGCTTGAACTCCAAGAACTTTTCGAGATCACCCACGTCACTCGTGAGGTCGTAGTTCGGAATCGTCTTCTTCTTCGTCATAGTCAGGTTTGTTACCAGGGCCTAATACTTCTGCATCGTTCCAGTTCAGCGGTGGGTCGATCCAGTTCTTTTCGGCGGCAAGCTCCGTTGCTCCTTCAAGAAACTTGTTTCGTCCTGACGACCACATTGTTTCTGGAAGAACAAACAAACGGACTTTATACACGCCGTCACGCTCTTTCGTTACAACGACGTGACGGCAAATGATGGGTTTTCCGTTATTAAGTCCCATTTCACCTGCCATCCACGCATACGCTCCCATCTGGCGATCGTATCCCATCTCAATGCAGTTCCAGTACCAGTGTGCCGCACTCTTGAGCTTCATTGGGGAAACGCTCTTGCAGTCATCAATGTAGAAACAGTTTTCATCTTCGCTGATGACATCCGCCATCCCACACACAGGAATGTCACAGAATGTTCCCTGTAAAATAGGCTGGAACTTCGCACCGTTCTTCAGATACTCCTGGTAGAACGGTTCGCGTGTGATTGCCTGACCGCGCATGAGCCCTTCTTCCATCTGTGCTTCTGTCACGAACATGTCATCAGGCATGTCTTTCTGCATCTCGAACAGCGCTGGGTCATCACGCTTCAGTACCTTCACCATGTACGGGATCTTTTCTTGTGAGAACACAGCATCCACGATGCGCCCGATCTTGATTGGCACAGTGGCTTTGAAATCAAGTTCACGGGAGATGTGACGCTTGAAGTAATACTCGCGCGACAGAAGAAAATCAGAGACTTTCGAATTACTGATGCACGTGTTCTCTGGGGTGTAATAGTTCGATGCGGTTAAGTTCATAGTTCATTTGGTTTCGCGAACTCACCAAATAATGAAAACGCGGCGTCGTTATATGCACGGGCAGCATCCTCTTCTGAAAGGAAGTATCCTAAGTAGATATTTCTTCGTGCTTTCGTGATGGAGGAAATCCATTTCTTATTTTTCTTGTCCCAGCAAACACCCTTGAAACGTGAAGAGGTCTTCATATTTCTTTTTCCCGCATTCCGAAGATTCTCAGCTCTTGTTGCGGTACGAAGATTGATCTTTCTGTTATCAAGGCCATTGCCATTGATATGATCGACATCTTTCCCGGAAACACCTGCGAGAAAACGATGTAAGTATATTGCCTTGCGTGCCTTCCCAGGGCCAATCATCCGATAAGCATACCCGAGTGCATGGTAACTCCACTTCCATTCTGAAAGCCTTTCCAGATCTTCGTCGTCAATTATCGCGACCTTCCCTCTACTCAGTTCTAATTCAGCCATACAATAATCAGTAAAAGGCTCCCAATTCCGAAGAATGGGGAGCCTCTCTGGCTAAGCCAATGGATCTTCCGGAGCGGTTGGTGTAGCGGAACCAAGCCCGAACCCTGCTTCCAAACTGTTCGCTGCCAACCAGGCTTCGTCCATGCCACCGAGCTTGCACTCGATGTACTTGTAGGACTTGCCACCAGCTTTTGGCTTGCGCATCTCCACGAACTTCACAATGAGTTGCTGGCCACGCTTTGCAAGCGCGATGTCATCAGCAAATACTTTCTTCGCCCAGATTGAATACGGAGCCCCGGCAACGACGTTACCCGTCACACCCGTAGGCTTGCCATCTTCATCACACACGGTCCAAGAACCCTCGATACCTACAATGTCGTAAATATCAGACTTCCCGTACTGGCCCTCGAACTGTTTCACAACACCAGTAAAGATGCCCTTGATCGCGTCACCTGGCTGACCTGGCTTCCATGACATTGATTGCGGTTTCGCGAATCCATCTTCGTTCATTGTCATAATGACTATATTCTTAGTGTATTAGCCTTTCTGTGCAAACTCGACGCAATCAATGCCCATCGACCGGAGCTTGATAACGGTATCGAGTGTCATGTTCCGCATCTTCGCAGCATCCCACGTCGAAATACGCTGGATTTGTACCAACGAGATTCCGGTTCCCCGGGCGATGAAGCTCCATGAAACAGAGAGCTTCTTCTTATACTGCACGAGAGGGTTTTCCATAACTGAATGATTATACCCTAGAAGATAGGTATCTGCAAGGAGATTATCCACCGGATGGGTCAGACCCATCCCGCGCAGCGATCGCCTCAGCAAGTTTCACGAGTCTCTTGAATTCGTACAGTGCAGACCACGAGTCTTTCTTCACCATTGCAGGGGTCCACTTCACATCATCCTTCTTCCAATCTGGGAGCGTGGTTTCGTTCATGATCGCCATGTACTTTGGATCGATATCATAGAGGAACATATCGCCAGCATGACCATAATCCCACCCGTACCAGAAGAATCCTTCCGGACGGAAAGTGTCGCTTCCACCGCCCTTTGCGCCAAACGTAAGTCCACCATGACAATCGATTGGAAGATCGTCGTACGAATGGCCAGCAAGAGGATGCGTCTCCGGGATTCCCACGTACATCGTCATTGAAGCTGTTCCACGAAGCATGAGACAGCGAACACCATCCTCATACCAGTCAGCGATGACCTCTCCGGACTTCATTGGCAGAAGATCCTCAAACGTGATTTCGTCAAATGGTTTCATATCATCTCAAATTAAGAATCTCCCATAACCTCACGTGATCGATCCACATAGGGGCTTTCTCGCCTTTGAGAATGCGCTCGGCCCAGGCGAGGAAGACTTCGTTCGCGAATTCGCCGCAGTGACCCAATCGTGGTGCGAGAAGAACTGCAATTGCCCGGATCTTCTCGTGGCGGGAGAGGGTCATAGTCTATAAAGATATTTACGCGCCGTTCTGGCTGAGGATTGCATAAACCTGTAAACGCCAGAACGACGGGTTGGACCATACATCTTCGATGTATGGAGTAATTTTCCGCCTCCAAGGCCAACACCCCTCGGGCAACCTGGTAGTAATGCAATTCCAGGAAATTATGAAATGGGGCGAATGGCAAGGATTTGACAGGCGCATTGTATTGCTCGCTTTCGAAAGCCCGAAGGCAGTCACTTGGGCGTTTCCTGTGTAGTCACCTTGCAGGTTCTCCCTGAGAGCAGGCGACTTTATCACCTATTCTCAAGGAGAACTGATACGGCTCGTCGGTCAGGGTTTCAACGCGTACTAGGCGTACTTCTCTCTCAGGCTTTTGCCCTCCCCCTAATTCTGCCCGCCGGTACATGCGGATACTACCGCCTCATTCGCCCCCAACGGTTGATGATGGTGACTGGGCAACCATCTTTCGATGATAAGAACACAATCATCAACCTGTGGGGGCAGCCGATTTCTCAATGTACATACCGAGATTCAGTGCATCGGCTACCAGGGTCAGAACCCCTTCGGGGTTCAGGCCTTCACGAGCAATCCTTCAGCGATGCAGTGCATCATGACGCGATGGGCCCATGAGTAGATGGATTCGGTTGTTGCTTTGCCGAGTGCCTTCACAACCTGCTTCTGACGAACCTCCCCATCCAAGTAGGCGAAGAACAATTCAAGTTCCTCCTGCGGAATCACCGTTGTCGTCACGTTCGTCATCGGAATTGCGAGGGCCTTTTCAAGTAATGTCATAGGATAAGTTATCTAAGGATTAATCGTGTTCTCTGATATGCACTGCGGAGTGTCCGACTGAGCCAAACATATAACGATGCACTCGATGTCATCCCTAACGCCTTCTTCGCCTGCTTCACAGTTACCTCACCCCTGATCCACGCAAAAGCGAGCTCCATTTCTTCATCACTGCACTTGTGCTTATCCCATTTCATTACGGGTATTTCGCGTGCCTTTTCAAGAAGAGTGCTCATACTATTCTTTCTTTACCTCAACAATCTCACTCACACTGGCTTCTGTCGTAAGAATCATGCCAGCTACTGAAGCTGCGTTCTGCAGTGCGCATCGCGTGACCTTTGTTGGGTCAACGATGCCGGCGGCGATCAGGTCTTCGAAGTGATTCGTAGCAGCGTTCCAGCCTTCGACCATTCGAGGGAGCTTTAGAGCCTCAACAAGAATCGCGACTGGTTCCTTTCCTGCATTCTCTGCAATGCGCCGGAGAGGCATTTCAAGCGCACGTTTCATCACAGGGACGGCGAGAAGCTCCTCATCAGAATCAAGTAGGAGATCATTCATGATGTAGCTTGCTCCGAGTAACGCCATACCACCCCCAACGACGATGCCTTCTGCGATGGCAGCTTTGGTTGCGTTCACAGCGTCTTCGATACGGTGCTTGATTTCGCGCATCTCGACTTCTGAGGCTGCACCGGCTTTGATGACGGCAACTGCACCAGAGAGGGAAGCAATGCGCTTTTCAAGTCCGAGCTTCACGAACTCACTCATGTCTGTACCTTCGTCTTCGATTCTGAAACGGAGTGCATCGATTCGCTCGGTGATCTTTGCTTTGTCACCCGCTCCGCCGATGATGGTTGTTTCATCTTTGTTGGCGATGATCTTATGAGCACGGCCAAGGTGCGCCATCGTTGTTGCATCGAGCTTGAGCCCGGTATCAGACGTAATGAGGGTTGCGCCAGTAAGAGTTGCAATGTCCTCAAGATTCTCGCGCTTACGATCTCCGTAACCTGGTGCTTTAATGCCAAGGAAATTGAACAAGCCACGAGAACGATTCACGATCATGGTTGCCAGAGCATCGCCTTCAATGTCATCAGCGATGATGACGAGCGTGCGCTGTCCTGCCTTCATCATGGACTCGACAAGTGGAACGAGATCCATGGCGTTGCGGATCTTCTGATCCGTAACCAGAATCGGTACGTCTGGGTACTCCGCCTTCATGGTTTGCAGGTCAGTGGCGAAGTGCGGAGAGAGGTAGCCGGTAGCGATGCGCATACCGTCAACGATCTCCACTTCGTTCGTGAGTGCATTCCCTTCTTCAACGGTAATCACACCGTCATTGCCGACCTTCTCCATCGCATCAGCAATCATCTTGCCAATCGTTGGGTCATTGGCAGAAATTGATGCGACGTGCTCGATCATGTTTCCAGATACTGGAATGGAATCCTTTGCGAGTTGTTCAACAATTGCATTCGTACACTTCTCGATACCCCGGCGCAGCGCTTGTGCGTCGTGTCCCGCAGCGACGAGCTTCATGCCCTCAGTGATGATTGCCTCGGCAAGGACAGTGGTCGTTGTGGTCCCGTCACCAGCAAGATCATTCATTTTACTGGCAGAATCCTTCACGAGCTGAGCTCCAAGATTCTCTACAGGGTCTTTCAGTTCGATGGCACGGGCTACCGTCACACCGTCTTTCGTGACAGTGGGGGAGCCGTAGCCATTGCCGAGAATCACGTTACGTCCCTTTGGTCCGAGTGTCGCAGAGACAGCTTTTGCAAGCTGCTGAACGCCGGACTGTAACTTGTTGCGGATGTCTGTTCCGAAATACAGTTCCTTTGGCATACTACTTATTTCAAGTTTAAGAACGGCACAGAGTCTCCGAGCATTGTTGCTGGCAACACACCGTTCCATTTATTTGCGATCACAAGATCGATATACGCTTGTCCTCCCTGGTTCTGTACAGCCTCTGCCTGAATACGGATTGCTTCTGCGTCAGCTTGTGCAGTCACGATGATCTGCTCTGCTTCGTATTTCTTCTGTTCAAGAAGGTTCTTTGATGCCAAGGCATTCTGTTCTGCTGTCACTTTCGCTTCGATGGCTTCGTTGAATGATTCAGAGAAGTTGAAGTTGGTGATGGCGACAGACTCAACGAACGCGTATGGCGTCAAACGGGCGAGCAATGCTGTCTTGATCGCTTCCGATACCTCAGCACGTTTCGTGATGAGTTGTTCTGCAGTAAAGAGCGCCGTTGAAGACTTCACAGAGTCCTGAATCGCTGGGACAACGACACGTGCGGAAAAGTCGTCAGCGTCTCCGACTGATCGGTACAATGACACAACCTGTGTCGGGTCAAGGTGGTAGTTGATCGCAACCTTTGCCGTTACGGTTTGGAGGTCGCTGGACGCGGCACTCGCATCTGCTTCAACCTTTGTTGTCTGTACTGAGAAATGATGGACGGAAGAGAGCGGATTGATGATATGAAACCCTGAATCAAGAACGTCTGAGGATACTGTCCCGAACGTGACTGCGACTCCCCGTTCTCCTGCACCGACAATGGTGAATGGTGCGAAGGCCAAGAGAAAGACGAAGATGACGAACCCGACAATGAGTGCGACTATTCCTTTTGCGTTCATATTAGTTGGTGACTTTCGCTAAGACTGAAGACTGAGAAACTGCGAAGTACTGCATGTCCGCCTGTTCTTCTTCTGGGGTGAGGGCTAGCGCATTGGCCGCGTAGTTCTCGAAGATGATTTTGTCTCCGATGGCGATGCGCATTGGTTCCAAAACACCGTAGTCGAATGTTCCTAGGCCTACTGCGATGACGGTTCCTGATTTTGGTTTGGAGTTATTATCGCCAGTTTTGGCAACAACGAGGCCGGACTCTGTGGTCTTCTCTGCTTCTTTAGGGACTTCGACGATCACGTAGTCGTCGAGTGGTTCGTAGGTTGGCATAGGATTATTTTACCTTTTCTTTCACGCCCTTGCCGATGGTTTCGAGGGCCGAGACGGAGAGTTCGCGGAGTCCATCGAGTTTCAGGTGGTTCTCGATGAGGAGTCCGCTAATCAAGACGTTCCGGCCTGTCTTGCCCCTTTCGAGGTCGAGCTCGGGAAGACCAATGTCTGCGTAGAGAACGAATGTCGGTATGGTTACTCTGAATCCGAACATGTGCAGGAGAGTGCTGAGCCACCTGTAGCTCTCAAGCCAGAACCGGAACAGGAGACTACTCGGAATCTTCGTGGGCATAGAACTCGATCTCGTTCGTTTCATCGTTGTAGTGCATGTGCTCACCTTCTGGAGATTCCCACAGTCCCATTTCGATACCGATGTTTCCCCACAGCTGCTCGTGCAAGCTCTTCTGCTCCTGTGTGGTTTCTTCTTCGAGACGCTTTGCTTCTTTTACCTTTGCTTCCCACGCTTCACGCTTCGTTTCAAGCTCAGCGAATACCTTCTTCACTCCGGCAGTAGCCTTCATGGAGCGGAGAGGCTTCTTTCCGTCAGTATGCGCAGTACATCCCCCACCTCCGATGAGCTTCTTCAACTTCTTCAATAAATCTTTCGCCATCTTCTCGTCCATACTATTTCGTGAGGTCAAGAATAAACATTTCCTGTGTGTCTGCCTGGTACTGGAGATCGGCACCGTGCAAGCCGAGCTCGGTCTTTGCTTGGAGCCAGAAGCGATCGTACAAAGATTCCATGCGTTTTCCGTTCTTTTCCATCTGTGCTTTCATCTCTCTGTTGCTTTCGACTATCGCTGCGTGCATCGCGTACAGCTCACGCACTGCTGGTGAAACCTTTTTCACGTCAATGATGAAGTGATTGTTATCGTTGCGGGTACCGATGCGTGGGTGAGACTTACGAACACCAGACGCTTTGATGATCTTTGTCGCGAGTGCGTCTTCCTGTGAGGAAAGAACCTTTACTGGCTTAGGTGACTTAGCATTACGTGACACTTTCTTCGTCGCCATATACTGAGAATTTAGGTGTGACTAAGACGTTACCGAACTTGTCGTAAGTGACCTCTTGGTCACTACGTTCTACCTGCTGTGACCACTCGAACATGCACTTGCTGATCGGGCAGGCACTGACGCCTTTAGTTTTTGACCTATCTGACAGATCAAGTTCTAAGGGTTCGTTGTGGTTCGGGCACCGGGGGCCGGACTTGGAATCAATAAGAGGCATAGAAGTCTTTATAGGCTCGGATGCCATTCTTGAGAGTCAAGCCACAGAAACAGAGCCCGAGAATATTGATTGGGACGTTGTACCAGTAACCGGCTATGATGTTGAGTACGAGGAGAAAAACCATGATGAGTATGAGGATAGCATTCGCTATCTGCAGGAACCAGAACCGAGATTTGTCGGATGACATAGGCTATCCTTTTACAATGGTTCTTGTTGGGCCGTGCTGTTGGATGTGGCCGGTAGACTTGGGTCTGTCGAAGGCTTTGCGTCCGGACATGACGCGTTCGATGGCTTTCAAGAAGTCGGCCTTTTGGACTTTCAGCTTCTTGAAGTCTTCGGGGGTATCAGCACGGGATGCTGCGAACCGCGCTGCGTTCAGGATCACGTTCTTGATCTCACCTCCGGAGAGGTAGTGCGCGGCAAGCTCGGGGAGCTTTACGTCTTTATCCAGTGGCATCTTACTTGGGATCATTCGTGTGAAGATCTGCTCACGTTGTGGCTGGTCTGGGTGTTTGAATTCTACAATCAGTGAGATGCGACGTTCGAGAGCTTCATCCAAGGAATCGACTCTGTTGGTAGCCATCACGACCACTCCTTCGAACTTCTCGATCTCTTGCAGGAACTTGTTGTTCTGTCCCGACATGATTTGTCCCATGCCGGTGCGCGACTGGATCATGCCGTCACATTCATCGAAGAACAGAACGGACTTCTTTTTCTTTGCTTCTTCGAATGCTGCTGCGACGTTGCGTTCGTACTCGCCTGGCGTAGAGGATTCGAGTTCAGCAGCTCCGAGAGTCATCAGCGGTTTGCCAAGGGCTCTTGCCATCAGGTTTGCGGTGAAGGTCTTTCCGGTACCAGGTCCACCCCAGAAGAGGAAGATCATGCCGCGTCCGTACTCGATCACTTCACCTAGTCCCCAGTCTTCGAACAATTGTGATGCGTTCTGGAACTGTTTCAGTACGGAGACGATCTCTTGTTTCGTATCCTCGGGAAGAATGGCTTTGTCGAGGATCTCGATGGTGATAGGAACTGGGGGAGGAAGTGGCTTACGGGTGAGACGTTTGGTATTGCGTAATGAACGTACAATATACTCTGCGGGATTGGTTGGCCTAATTGGGAATCGGAAACGAGAGATATAGGAGAATCCTGTATCCGGGTCGTTGATTGAATGCGGTATCTTTTCGAAGACTTCTCTCAGGTTCCAGGACTCCATGCCCCAATCAGTGAGGGCGAAGTCGAAGAAGTAATTCGTGACATTACCCGTGAAAATTGCGTTGTAGTTTAGACGGATGTGTTCGATAACTCCTTTTGTTTGTGAAAGAGTTGTTGGAAGGTTATTGCGGTGTTCAGTCACGTAGGAACGGAGATCGTTGACTGGTCCAACGTACTGATTCTTTTCTGCACATTCAATCAGAGCTTCGATATATTCATTCTCAGTAGAGAACTGAATTCGATGGTATGGAAGTTTATCTCCGCCTGAAGTGACATTCTGACCCGGTATTACTACTTCGTCGCCTTCTTGGATCAGGTCAACGAGCCATTCACCGTAGTCGATGAGGAACCAGCCGTTACCTATGTCTTCCACTGTTGTGTCAAATGCCTTCTCCCAGATGTCACAAAGAGGAAGTGCCATACTTTTCGTTGCATGAGTATTGGGAATAATACCGTTCGATTGTGGTGCGCCGATGTACCAGCCTCCTGTTCCTGCTGCTCCAGTTCCTCCAGTGCCATACGCAACTATCTTCGGCGGACGTACCTGCATCGCGTTATTCGATGCAATCATCTTAGCAAGAGCCTGTAACATATCTTCTGCATCCTGAACGGAATCTGGAAGAGCCATACCGTTATTGTGAGTGTGTCATAGGTTCGATTTTCGTCCCATCGTCAGGCGATGGGTACGTGACGTTTATGAGTGAAAGTATACTCTCTTTGGAGATCTATGTCTAGGAAGATATGCACATGCTATTTCCTCTTCCTCTGTTTTACTTTTACTAAGCCAACAGAGATAAGATAATCTCTCGGAGTTTTCTTTTTCTGGGGGAGGTCTTGCAGGCGTTTCGGTCTTGGTTTCGGTTTGTAGATCGTGAGAAGGACGGGTGGGTTCCCTTCTGCTGCGAAGAAGAAGGCGGTGTCTTTGTACATTCGGATTCTGCACGTTTCAAATTCTGAAAGACTCATCCAATTTACAAAGAGGAGTTTCGATTGTGCTCCATTCGGAAGTTTCCCGAATCTGTACGCAGCGTCACTGATTGCTTGCGGGTCTGCGGTGCGTGACCAGCGCTCTTTGATTCTTTTTATTGCATGATCCGTGACTATTGTGATGGGCATATCACAGGCCATTAATATGTTGACACGCTTTGAAGAAGTCTAATTGCTCAGTCCGCATCACGAAGTCGATCAGGGATCCGTGAGCCTGGCAGCCGAAGCAGTGGAAGGTGTTGTCTTTGAGGAAGACGGTGAAGGATGCGGTTTTCTCGGTGTGGAAGGGACATTGGAATGTGATGCGGGAGTCGGAAGAACGCTTTGGTGATGAGGCTATCAGATCTTGAATCGGAATCTTTTGTTTGAGAGCTTCAAGGTCGAAAGACTTGCGCTCTGCATCGGTGTGAGGGTTCAAGAGTCGCTCCCACTTCTTGCGCTCTTTGAGGAGAACGGATTCTTGACGCTGGATTATGGGGAAGGCGATGGCGACGAAGAACTTGTATTGCTCTTCATCTTTGATTTGTTCTGCGAAGCGGTTGTGCTCGTTAAGGGTGGCGCGAAGGTTGAGGATCTCTTCATTAATCTCTTTGATCTTCTCGCGGAAGGCTTCTTTGCATTCAGGAGTTGCGGCGAGGGAACGTTTGTTTTCGCGGATCTCTTTGGGGGACATCACATGGCTTCCACAATTCTCTTTTCAAGTTCATCAACCATCATTTCTGCAATGTCAAATGAAGAAGATACGATGTGACCATCAGAAAATTCGTTCGTCGAAATCGCCGCTTGCATAGCACGGAGAACCGCTTCCTTGAAAAATGCAGTTTCGTATTTGTAACTGAGCATAAAGAGTTTGGTTAGAGTAATGGAGTAGGTGGTCGCATGAGGCCTTCAATGAACTCTGCTTGGGAATCGGATGCGGGGATCCCGCGAGGCATCGCGTTCGGCTCAGGTGAGTCTGGACGGCGACGGAAACCGGACTTCCCTGGGAAGCGCTTGCCCTCGTAGTAGGCTTTGATGTTGTCACCACCCTTTATACGATCATCAATTGAGAGGACTTGCTTTCCAAAGTTCTGTTCAGCGAGGACGTTCCTATGACCGTTCTCATCACACCAAATTGTGTAGAGTTTGTAGACTTCTTTGTTTGTGATGCGATCTTCAGGATCTCCTGTGATCTCGTAGTGCTGTTTGAAGAAACGAATTGCCGGATAGCGTTCTTCAGCAACCTCATTGAAAGACGTTTTGATGGAATCAGGAGCAGTGAGCTTCATATCTTTCTCACGCAATCGTTTTGCACCTTCAATAGCGAAGCGGAGAATGCCTCCTTCTTCTGCCTTGAGTTTGTCGAGCAACATTAAGTCGCGCTCACTCTCGGCAAAGGTGCGGCGGAAGGGAACGATGTGAATGCGGCGCTTGATTGCTTCATCGAGTTTTTCGAATGTTGGCATTTCATTGGATCCCCAAAGGAACTTGGCTGTTGGGACGATCTCGATCGCAGAACGGTACTTGCGCTCGATCGTCATCGGCTCACCACTGATGATGTTCTTGAGAATATCTACGCGCATTTCTTTGCTTTCTTCTTCGTGAACGATGTTCACTTTCTTGCCGATGATTGCCGCGAGTTGGAAGTTTGATTTTGCGATTGAGGAAATGTTGACGGAGGATGTAGCGCCTGGCGGGAACATGTTGCGGATAACGTGCAAGAGAATGGACTTCCCGTTCGCTCCTTCCCCGGTAAAGAACACAGCGGATTGGTTCGGAATGGATGAGAACAAGGTGTAGCCCATGACTTCCTGGATGAAGTCGATCAGGGATTGGTCTGGGGTGTGGTCGTGCTTGCCGAGGACGAGGACTTCCTTCAGGAACTGGTGAAAGCGCGGGCAGGCGGTTGCTGGGTCGAAATCACCGTCAAGGATTGTGGATGGGAATGGGACCTTGAAGAATGAGGGAATCGCGCGAGTCGCGGGGAGCTTTGTAAAGGTCGGATCAGCAAAGTCAACGACGATGTTGTCTGAGAACGTGATGAAGGAGTTCGCGATGGTGGGTGTTCGACGATCTTTTGGTATTTCTGTTGGGATCTGCGTGATGATGGAATCAATAAGAAATGGCGTGATCGAGAAGTCGATGTGTAGGGGGAGCTCTTCCTCGTTCTTTGCGAAGCCTGGGTTGAGCGCGGCAGGCCCGAAGTTCTCAGGGTTCTTCTCGGCCTTCAAGGCATCTGAAATACGGGTCTTGAGTTCGATGCCCCGTTCGAGGCGTTGGTAGTATCCTTCCTCCCAAATGAAGAGTTCGTCCTCATCGACGACGTAAAGGAGGTCTCGGATGAGATTCTCACGGGTGAGTAAACGGTCAACAATGCGTTCTTGGGCCATAGATTTGTTCTCTTGAAACTTCTCTTTTTCGGTCTTTCCCATACACGGACGAAGTTAGGGAGGGTGACAAGAAACCCAAGCCCCCTGACGTGGTTTTGAGTATAGCACGAATGAGGTTGTGAATGAAATGGCCGACAAGGTGGATAAGTCCGACAGTTTTGTCAGGTAGTGTTTGGGGGTGTCGGCTACGAATCTCGGCATCCTGACGCTGGTTTGTTGGCTAAGGTCAGCACTAGAAAGGCTCTCTGTCAGTCTGTCATACCGTAGCCTTCTTTGTTCATCTTAAAATAGTATAATATATATATAGAGAATAGAGAGTATAGAATGTCCAGAGACTCCCAGAACGCAAGTCTGACAGCTGACTTGGCTGACAGAGGGGGCTTCGCCTTCGCCTAGTTTTCCTCTGAATGTACACCCGGCAGGTCGGGATTCGGACACCCGAGAGGGGTGCCCATTTCCGTCGGGCAATGGTTGCTATACTAGTCGCCATATGAAGGAAGCAGATTTTCAAACGAGGTTCGGTCGTTGGATTGTTGGGCCGGATGCTGTGGGTATAGTTTCGGGGGGCGCGGCGTTCGAGCTGAAGTTGGTGAAGGGACCCGACACCCGGCGCGGGGTGTCGTCCCAGAAGGTCGGGATTCGTGGAAAATCGTCGGGCAACGGTTCTGTAGGCAAAATGCCAGGTCTGGCCTTTAGCAGGGTTGAGGATCATCAGGTGGAAGCGCTAAGGCGTGCGCGTGGAACAAGTGAGATGGTTATAGCGGGGTTTAGGGGGGAGGAAGGTACGAAAGGGCGTGGGAAAGGTTCGAACGATTCTAGGGCATTGCAGGGGTCTACAGGGCTTGCGCTATATCATAAGATTAGCGATATGCCGTTAGGCTTTAAGCCTTGCGATTGTGTGGTAATTGCCCGTGGGGGGGGTTGGTTGGTCGTACAGTATTGGAAACCTGGTTGCCGTGATTTCTACATGGTGGATATTGAGGAGTACGTGGACTTGAGGGCGGAACGTGGGGGACGTGGTTCGTTGACTGAAGAGGATTGTAAGCGTGTGGGCGTGCGGTATAGCTTTACTGATTGAACGCAAAAGCCCCCATGCGATATGCAAAGGGGCTTTGTTTGTTCTTGCAGTGAGTTACCACGCAACGGATTCGATGTAGAGCTGATTGAGATAGTCCGTGATTTCGTCAAAGAGTGTTTTCTTGTTGATGTTGCGCGGAATTGGTTGCAGGTTCGGGATACAGAATTTCCGGCCATAGTCCCAGAAACGGAATCCGTACGGTTCGCCGTTGATGTTGAGTACGCCTACACCTTCTGAATCGTCTTGTGGTTGATACAGAATACGTGCAGAGACAACGAACACGAATGTTTTAGCGTATGGCATAGGATTAGATAGTCGGCGTTTGTTCAATTCGCATTTGCTTTCTTGCCCATGAAATTCCGGCACGATTTCCCATGAGATATTGTTGCTTTGCGATGCTGAGGCACAAAGTGGTTAGGCGTTCTCTTTCTTCGGCTGTGAGTTCGAAAGCCGAGGAAAGAATGGAGATGTTCGACATAACATCTTTGTACCAAATAGATTTTTCTTGGGGCATAGTATTTTCGATTATTCCGTACAGCTTGTGCGATTGTGTTCACCATTGAGGCCGAAACAATCGGGACAAGGCGGAAAGGGCGTGCCGTTTTGGCAGGCGTCACAATACATATCCGGTTCGTAAAGCGTATCCGTTGGCCGTTCGCAACGTTTGCAGAAAAGCGGGGCGCGTTCGGGGGAGGAGGTGAAGAGCATATGTTTTTATGAGATTGCTACAGTTTCCCATGTACCTTTTGCGTGGTTGTATTCTTCCTTTGTCACAAGGTCTTTGCTGTCTTTCCCTAGTTCGCAACGGGATACCCATACGCGAACGCGTGAAGAATCAATCTTTTGATCGTCGAATTGGCCGACGTGAATAGTGGGGAGTGAACGAAAACGAGCAGCGCGGGCGGGGGAGATGGTAATCATAATTACGCGGTAATGGTTGCGTTAAAAGCTGAAAGCGAACGCGCGAATGCTTCACTTGCTCCCTTGCGGTATTCCACTGCAACTAAGAGATAGGCTAGCGCGTTCCTTGCGTCGTCAGTGGTGCTAGCGTGGTGCAATTGGTCAAGGGCTTCGGCAATGACGTCACAATCCGCGTATTCGTTTATTCGTTCCGCGCGTTGCGTTGCTACTTCGATAATTCGATCCTGTTCCCATGAAAAAGGATTTTTCATACTATTTTCGATTATTAAATTCTTGCGCGTATTGCTTCACCACTTCCGCGCTAGGCGCACTGATATTCTTTTCCTTCTTAAGCCAGATCATGAAGTCGTCAGGCGGATACAATAGGCACAAGGGGCAAGTATCCATTACTTTTCGCATATCCATATTATTTTATGAGGTAAAGAATTAGCGGAAGTTCGTAAATGATGAGTAATGCTATCGCCGTACCGATGAAGAAAATTGACCATTCACGAATTACGGGAAGCATTGCGCGGAACGTTGCACGTTGCGAGCGCGTCATAGTGGAAGGGTGATAGAATGAAGTAGTGAAGTGTGAGGTGAAGGAGAGAGCGCAACAGCTCGCAATGCGCCAGGTGTTCGCTACTCCCCTTCGATTTTTACGCCTGCTAGTGAGGCGATAAGAATAGAATACCCTCTTATAAGATAGTACGCAAGGGCTAAGTGGGGATATCTTAGGAGATAGGGAAGAAAAGAGGAAAAGGGAGATATAAGGGCAAAACGAGCATTTTGCGACGCCACTATATCTTACAGGATCGTTTTTTATACTATAAGAGGTATGTTTGTACCTTTGAAATAACGGAGAGCGTATGACAACAGCGGTTGCGACGCGGGAAGTAGCAAAACGGTTTGAAGCTACAAAGGGATTAAATAGCTTTCATCTCACGCCTAAACAGAACAAGTACATAATGGCGTTTGTACGGAATGGTGGAAATGGAGCACAAGCAGCACTGGAGGCATACGACTGCAAGGATGCAGATTCGGCAGCAACTATATCAACGGAGAACTTACGTAGACCGCAGGTAAAAGAAGCTTTGCAGATGTTACTTGCTGAGATGACAAGCCCCCAAGCGGTTTTAGGAAAGATGTCGCAGCTGATGCACCACGCCAAGCGCGAGGAGACGCAGCTAGATGCAGCCGAAGACTTAGCCAAAATCAACGGCATGTTCATCGACAAGCGCGAAGTATCAACGACCGTCGCTGTCGTGCAATTCGGCCTACCGAATCACCAAAAGGATCAAGTCATTGATATCACACCCCGTAAATTGGCTAAGGTTAGCCCAGATTAAGGCTTGTGTCGCCTAATCTACATTGTGCGACGCTTCTTTTATTGAGGTATAGCAATACAAAACGGCCTTTATCAATTGATTCGGGAAGCTAGGCATGGGGGGGGTGGGGAGGGGTAGGGGTACCCTCGCGATCGGCCACGAATTTCATTATATGCGCTCGCTCCAAAATCTGTTCCCAGTTCTTGCACTAAGACTTATCCCCAGAAACTAGCCTCCAAGATATGGCAACAATCAAGGATAAGCCAGGACCGAAAATCAATCACCTCCATCGCATTGCACGCGAAGTGAACGGATGGGTGCCGCCGAATCAAGCACCAGCAGCCCCCGCAGTGACCATGTGGCTCCCCCAGCGCGGAAGCCAGCTCGCGTTCCACCAAAACGTCGATACGTTCGAGCTCTGTTATGGAGGAGCTGCAGGAGGAGGCAAGTCCGATTCCCTATTGGCGGAATCAATGCGCTTCATCCACGTCCCGAATTACCGCGCCATCATCTTCCGCCGCTCTTTTCCAGAATTAGAGAAATCCCTCGTCCCACGTGCCTACGAAACCCTTTATGGTTCCGCGAAGCCATCCGATAAGGGAATGAAATGGACATTCCCGAACGGAGCTACCCTCTTTCTGTCTCACCTCCAGCACGAAGAAGACAAGGAAAAGCACAAATCCTCCGAATACGACTACATCGGATTTGACGAGCTCACCTCTTTTACCGAGTCCCAGTACGTGTACCTGTTTTCTCGATGCCGTGGAAAGAACCCCGACATTATTCGTCGCGTCAGAGCCTCTACGAACCCTACTGGCTCAGGTCACGCGTGGGTACGTCAGCGTTTCATCGACATGAAGACCGATCCAGAGATGGAGCTGTACGCCACGTTTGATTTTGAATTTGCGCGTGGTTGGCAGGTGCCGGATCCCAAGACGGGTCTGAATCACGTGTACACCTCTTTTACTGATCTTCCTGATGGTTACGAGAAGGGTGAGCCCCTGTTCTCGGATGAAGAGTACGAAGAATACAAAGAAAAGAAGTCTGGCCTCACACGAGCCTTCATTCCTGCTCTGCTTTGGGGCAATACCAAACTCTTGAAGGCCGATCCGAGCTACGTGAACCGTCTCAGAGCCCTTCCAGACAATCAGCAGAAGGCTCTTCTGTACGGACACTGGGATGTGTTTGAAGGCCAGTTCTTCTCAGAGTGGGACCAGACCAAGCACGTCGTCGAGCCTTTCGAGATTCCCGAGAACTGGAAGCGGTTTGTTGGTATTGACTACGGATTCCACGCGCCATTCGCTGCGATCTGGTTTGCAGTGGATCCTGATGGAAAAGCGTATGCGTACCGCGAACTGTACGGCAGCAAAATGTCTCCAGAAGAACAGATTAAGAACGTCATCAGCCTCACCGCTGATGAGCATTTAGATTGGATCGCGGCCGATCCGTCCATGTGGAATCGCATTGGAGGCGGTGAGCCGTTTGCGCAGATCTTTGATAGACACCTCACAGAAGCGAACTACGCAGCGGCGCTCATCCCATCCAACAATGCACGCCCTGCAGGTTGGGCCGTGATGCACGACATGCTCATGTCCGGGAAACTTGTGTTCTTCAAGAACTGCGTGAACGTTATCAGAACCTTACCGACACTGAACCACTCCAGACGCAATCCCGACGATCTTGATACAATGCAGGAAGATCACGCAGCGGATGCCATCCGTTACTTCTTGCTCACACTCAGAGGATTCCGTTCTCCGAACCGTCACCTCGACTCCGATCAGAAAGTTCCCGAATGGTGGAAAGATGTGAAACAACGACAGAAACAATTAATGAGAGGAACTCTATGAAAGTTGCGAACATGGTACCGAAGCCAGGCACGCTCATCGTTCAACGTATTCGTGCAGAAGAGTCCACTGAAGGAGGCTTAGCTATTGCGAGTAACGATGATGAGTTCATTGCGTATGGAAAGGTTTTTGGGACAACGGATATGATTGTCTTCTTCCACATCCTTGATGGTTTCTCTTTCAAGGCAACTGATACCGGCGATGCGCTCCAAGACTACTTCTTGATTGATGAATCGAAAGTTCTCGGAACCTATTCGCTCTAGTAGCCTTCGCATATGGCAACCTTTTCAAAAGAGGAGGCAATGGTTTCTGCAAAAGAAATCGAAGCAAAGAAAGTTCTGACGTACGAAGATTTCGATCTCACAACGTTCAAGAAACTTGAACAGGAGATGGTTGATTTTCGTACGAACTGTTACGGCGAAAACATGGAGCGTATTTGGACGAAGATTCGGGAATTATATATTCCGCGCTCTGTTGATGCTGTCGGAATGAGTAAGTACACGATGGTGAATGAAGCCACTGCGAATCTCGGCACCGCGATTCCCGACATCATTGTTGGTGCATCTGCGAACGACGAATTACTCAAGTTCATGGAGCCAATCGTTGCAGTGAAAATTCACACTGCCTTGAGTCTCTTGACTCAACGCACACCAGACGTGCGTTGGGATAGTGACTCTGACGAGTACGAGAAAAACGCACAGGTCGTCAATGCACTTCGTATCGAAGACTGGCTTGATGGCCAAGTCCGTTCTCAGTACGTCATGTTGTGGTTTTACAAAGTGATGTTCGGCATTACGCACTGGCGTAGATTCTACGAAAAGCTCGAACGCGAAGTCTCTCTTCCGTCTCGCATCGATCTTTCCTCAGGTACTGAGAAAACAAAATACGAGAAAGTAAATCTTGTTGATTTTGACGGAACGACTGCGGAAGCACTTTCGCCGTTTCAAGTTTGGATTGACCCGCGCTCCCTGCCGAACAAGCCACGCTCACGTCGTCGCGTTATGTGGGAGAAGGTGTATGACTACGACGAGTTTGTACGACGTTTCGAAAAGATTGGAAACGAGAAAGAAATGAAGCGCGTTCAGGGTACTGCTGTCACAGGTCATGCAGGAACAGATAATGTGAAGGTTCGTTTTTTTGAGGACATGGATCTCGATCTCTTTTACGTTGTCGCGAATGATGATTTCGAAATCGTCAAAGACCATCTCCCCCAGAATCACAAACAACTCTCTGTCCGTACTTCTATTTGGATGCCGCGCGGGGACGCTAATCCTCATGGGTTAGGTCCAATCGAAATGATGCTTGAAGATAAGCGCGTTCTGGACGAATTCAAATCCATGACGATGACTCAAGTGAAATTCTCGATCTACAAAGCGGTCTTTTACACCGGTAGTCTGATGACAGACTCTGGAGAGTCCGGCGAGATTTCCATTCGTCCAGATCGTGCCTACAAGGTATCCGACAAAGTGCAGTTCATGGACATGCCAGGACCAGGCAACGATTCATGGCAGGCAATGACAGAACTGCGTGCGCGTATTGACGATGCGTCCGGTATCAATCGTCCTCTTGGTGGTGAGATCGTGAAGACCACTGCATTCCAAACTGACCTTGCGAAGGACGCCGCCTTAGCCCGTCTCTCCGTTCCGATCTCAAACATGGTTCTTCTTCTTGCCGAAGATGCAGAGCTCGCGTTCGAATTGCAGAAGCAGCACTACACATTGCCACAAGTGAAAGAACTTGTTGAACCAGATGAAATCTCAGAAGCATCTGACGAGCTTGCGAATATCCGTGCATCAGGTAAAGAACCGAACTTCGATATCTGGGTGGATCAGGACAACGTTGATGAAGAAGGAAACATTGTGCCGCGTGTGTTCAAGGGAACGTATCGCGAAGCACAGTTGAACATCTCGAAGCGCCCGGATGGCCAGTACATTCCTGCTGCTGCGAAACAGACCATGGTCCTCACCGGACCATCGCTGAACTGGAAGGGAAAGATTCATGTGATTGCAGATTCAATTCTCTCGATCACGCCTACTGTCGAGAAGACACGCAAGATGGAGATGTACAACATTTTGATTCCGATGTTCTCCCAGCCTCCAGAACTGGTCGCAAAACCGGCGAAGGCAATTGTGAAACTGTACGGAGAAGACGCCGATGATGTTTTGCCAGAATCATTCCTTGCATATCTGAAGCAAGTTGAGTCTGGCGAGATGAATATGCCAGCCACGGTACCCGCTGGGGTACCTAGCGGCCAAAGCCCTGAAGCCGCGATGGCTGCGGGTGCGGGTAACTCCCCCGGAGTTACGAGCTCCGGAGCGATGGCGTTCAACCAACAGGCAGCGCCAACAGTTGTGACAAATATCAACGGACAGAAAGATGCAGTATCCGCAACAAGCGAACGACTACGATGATCTCCCCTGCCGCAAAAAAGATGCTGAAGGAATTCCACCGTCATGCAGCTCCAGCATTAGACGAACTCTTTCGAGAATTCGAAAAAGATATCAACGAACAAGTCTTAATCGGAGCAACAAGCGATGAAACACTTCAGCGCGTGTACAAACGCCAGGGGTCATTGAACACGCTTCAGGAACTTCGTTCTTTTCTTCAAAACCTATGATGGATACACCAGAGAAACTCAAACTTCCCACGTTGTCCGGCCCCCCTTTGGAGGTCCTTACAGCGTGGACGAAGGGTGCAAATCACAAGTTCTTGAAACTCCGAATTGGGGACACCGAAATAGTTATCCCCAGGGAGGCGTTCGTGCGTGCGGCCCTGTTACTCGGTGACGAAGAGGAGCAAGAGTCTCTTGTTCCGACAGAAAAAGCGACGATGCGGTACTTCGGAAAGCTGATGACGTTACGTTTAACGAAGGATATGAAACAGGGAGAGACGTTACAAGTGCCAGTCCGGCTTCAAGTTCCTGTGACAGAAGCACAAGCATCACGTGCGAAATTTTACTAAGTAACGAAATCCTTATGACGAAAGGTACAAAAACATCCGTAGATGTTTCTCGTGACCCAGACGAAGAGGCCGATAATGTTACAATTCCAACAACGGAAGTAGAAGCTCCGTTGCAGGAGGAGGACCAACTCACTTCGTTGATGGTTCTCATTAACGCATTGGATGAACGCGTCACAGCACTAGAACAGCGCGAGCAATCGCCCGTTTCGGTCCTGTCGAATCCAAATCACGCGGCACCTGATGATGTCATTGAGTCCGTTGAACGTTTGTGTGGTAAAGAATTCGAAGCCCGAGTGGAAGTTCAGATACCGAATGTATCTTTTGGTCTTACCATTATTCCACCAGAACGCCTTCGAGAAACTCCTGAGGATCGCCGGTTCAAGTGCCTGACATATGTCGAGGGCATTGCCGGAGTCGAAGCATTTGCAAAATCTGTTGCAGAGAATTGCAGAGGTTTCGCCTTCAAGCACGGCATCCAGTACTAGTTCCTTCACAATTAATCACTGATTCCCCCTCGATTTGGACGCGTAGCGTTCTTCTCGTGTTCATTCGGGTTGGGGAATCAGCCAAAATGTTCACGATAGGAACGCCTCGCGGCCAACGACTCATCTCTAAAAGATGTGTTGATCGCGGGGCGTCTTTATTTAATGGTCAATACAGTGTCAGGAGCCCAGATATGTCGAACATATCAGGCCAACCCCAGACTTTTTGGAAACCGAATCAAATATGACAAAGGAAGAACAAGCAAAGGACGGAAAAGATGAATACATCATTCCGCCGGAAGCCGTTGCGACTGAAGAAGAAGTCGTCGAAACTCCCCCTGAAGAAGAGGAAGTCGAGGAAACTGCCAATCCGGAAGAACCCGAACTTGAGACACCTGCGCCCACCGAGACTCCAGTACCAGAAGACGATGACAAGAAAGTCGTTGTTGATGGTGTGGAGTATGACCGTGACGAAATTGAGCAAATTTTTGCATTAGGAAAGGGAGTTCACGATAGGCAGAAGAAAACCAATGGTGGATGGGATCCATTTGCCTTGGAAACCGATTACCGGATCAAGACTTCAGAGCTCGCTGAATATAAGCGGAAGTTTGGAGCCATTGATGCTCCTGCAATTCAGGCTCCAGCGCCCGTCGCAAAGCCAACCCCAGACATTTCCGACATCGATCCATTGGATCTTGAACGTTTCGAGCGCGTGCTCCAAGCGAAAGGATATGTTCGGGAAGAGGATTTGCGTGTGCGCGAAGTCCAGACGCTTCAAAGTCAGTACGAAAGTGCGAAGAATGCTCAACTCGGAGAATTCCTTGAGAAGCATCCGCAATATCGTACAGATGATGCAGCGTGGGAAGCGCTTCTTGGTGAATATAATTTGTACAAAGTGCCGAATGATCCAAAGCAGATTGGAACACTCCTTTTGCGGGCTCATAAGGCAGTCTCTGGCACGACAGCACTCGATCCGAAAGCAGCAGCACAGATTCTTGCGCAACGTCGCACGAACCAAGTTGCAGCAGCGGCGAACGGTGGAACTGCTGGAGGCGCGGTCAAACCTGTCATCGCGAAGAAAGCCTCTTCTGCTCCAGCAAATGCTGCGCAGTACTTGAAAGGTTTCACGGATGACGAAATCAAAGAAATTCTCTCGTAAATATTTAATGTAATTTTATGGCATATCCAGGTGGGTTTACCCTCCAAACGGATCGCGGCGTTGAAGATGGCATTCCTTTGCCAATTTCTTCTATTGCTGTGACGGTCGGTGACATGCTGATGCTTACTGTTGGCGCAACGACATGGGTTGCAGGTACTTCAAGCACAACGCATTGGGAACGTAAGGCGGTCGCGATGGAAACAGTGACGTCTGCAGCTACTGAAGTGAAGTGTCAAGAGATCTTCCCAGGTCAGATGTGGATCGTCGAACTCGCAAACAACAGCGATGCCGCTCATAACGGGGATCGCATGGTTTTGACTGATACAAATACGGTGAACAACACCGGAACCGACAGTGCAGCGAAGGAAGCGGTCTTCATTCAGTATTCTCCACTCGGAACCAACACAGACAAGCGAGCAATCGGTCGTTTTGTTGCTGGAAACGGTGTGAATCCTGACGCCACCTAATTCTTGACTTAGCTTTATAGCAATATGCCAGCACCAATGACACTGGGTCAGGCGGCGGACCTTATCGATAAGTCCATTCAACGGATTTACTCGAAGTTCACCAACCTGGAAGAGGAAAACTACACGAAGTATTTCCACGTCGAACAGACTGAGGATTACTACGACAAGGATTCGTCTCTTTCTGGAATCGGTGAAGCTGCTCGTATCACAGAAAGTGCAGTTATCGTGACTGAAACTCCAGTTCAGGGCTTTGACCGTACATACACCCAGGTTTTCATGGGAAAGATGCAGTCTTTCTCCATGTATGACTGGAAGTACGGCATCAAGAAGCGCAAGTTGGAATCCGTCGTGAAGGATCTTGATCGAAGCTGCCGCCGAAAGCGCGAACGCTTGACGACTGAGTATCTTGAGAACTCGATCGCGGCTGCAACGTCGTACACCGTGACTGATGACGCTGGAAACTACACCAAGGCAGTTACTGGTGGTGACTCCCTCGCGATCATTCATGCTTCGCACACCCGTGAAGACGGTGGTGCAACATGGTCCAACGTTATTTCCGACGGAACAACTGTGAACATGGACTATGAATACGATGCATTGAAGGCTGCACATCGCACCGCTTCTCTCATCCGTGATCCAAAGGGCAACCTGATGAACATCGATCTTGATACCTGTATCTTCCGCAAGAACTCGGCGATCTACTTCCGGGCAATGGAAATCAACGGTTCGATCAAGAAGAATGAAATTCCTGGTTCTGCTGACAACGATGCGGCTGGAGTGATGGCATTCAAGACACTTGGACTCCCTTACTTGACCTCAACGAACGCAGCGTACTGGTGGATGTTCGACTCCGGAATGATGGGCCCAGAATATGGACTTCAATACCGTGAGTCACAGGGCATCGTCTTTGACGGACCTGAGACAGAATTCAAGACTGGAACGATCTACTACAAGAGCACGATGGCGTTTGACTACGGTCACAACGATGGTCGCAACTGGGCTGGTTCTACTGGAGCTAATGCCTAAAGAGTAAACAGGGGCCGCCTAAAAAACGGCCCCTTAACTCAATATTTCTTATGGCAACACATTGGAGAGGCCCGCTCTACATCGTCAAATCTGATGGATCATTCGTGCAGTTCGTCGATGAAAACGGCGAGATTGTTGCGAACGTCGATCTTGGAGATATCAATGATGCAAACGGCAACGAAATGTTAGAACTCGATGCAGTCGCAAGCGCGGTGAACTATTTCCGCTTTGCGAACTCGGCAACTGGTAGTGCTGTTGTTCTCTCTGCGCAGGGAGACGATACGAACGTTTCTATTCAGGTAACTGGAAAGGGCACCGGATACGTTGGCCTCGGACAAGCAACATCTACCGATGTTCGTCTTCTCGCTGACCAACCAATCGCGGACTCTTCTGGAAACGAATACTTCAAGTTCTCAAAGACTGCATCTGCAGTAAACGAGATCACCATCACGAACAACTCTACTGGTCTTGGACCAATTATTGCTGCGTCTGGTGAAACCAACGTTCCAATCACTCTTCGTGGTGTTGGAACTGGTGCGGTGTTGCTCGGACAAGCGACGTCTTTGTACGTATCGCTTGTTGCAGATCAGCCGCTTGCGGACTCTTCTGGAAATGAATACTTCAAATTCTCAAAGACCGCTTCTGCTATTAACGAATTGACGATCGCAAACGGTGCAACAGCCGGAACGGTTGCAATCTCCGTGACGGGAAGCGACACGGTTGTGTGTGACTTCACCCTTACTGGAAAGACTGCCGGCGCAGCAACTGTTGTTGGAGGTGCTGTCTCGTTTACTGCAGGAGCTGGAAACACCAGCGGAACTGGAGGAGCGTGGAATGGAACTTCTGGTGCAGGTGGTGCAACGGGAGCTGGAGGAGATCTTACCCTCGGTACTGGTGCTGGAGGAACAACTTCTGGCGTCTCTGGATCGATGACGGTAAAGACTGGTGCAACTGCAAACGCAACATCAACTACTGCCAGTGCTACTGGAGACATCAACATTCGTACTGGAGCACCTGGTACTGCAACAACCGGTACCGGTGGTGCAGCGGGAGCCGTGAACATTCTTGCTCGAAACGGTGGTGCTACAACCGGTACGGCTGGAACTGGTGGTGTTGGCTCTGCAGTAAACATCTCAGCAGGTAATGGTGGTGCAGCATCTGGTGGAAGCGATGTCGGAGGTGCAGGTGGAAACATTGTGAATACGCCTGGTACTGGAGGAACTGGAGCTACTGCAGGACGTAACGGAATGATTTACAACCGTGGTCCAGTCTCAGGAAAGTTCTCAGTTACCGCGCTCACAACATCTGCAACCCTTACTGGTACTCAGATGATTGCTGGAATGTACACAGCAAACCAGGGTGGTGGTGCAGGAGCAACGTACACAACGCCAACTGGCGCTGAACTTGCTGCTTTGCTTCCATCAGGATTCACCACTGGAGACTCGTTCGACTTCTGGATCACAAACATCTCGACGAATGCTTCTGAGGACGCAACGCTTGCTGCTGGTGCGTCTGGTATCACGTTGGTTGGAAACGCTGTCGTTGCATCAAATGCAGCAGCAACGGACTGGTCCACAGGTCACTTCCGAGTTCTGTGTACTGGTGCGGCCACGTACAGCATTTACCGTCTCTAGTGCTTTCTCTCTCCGCCAGATTCTCACGGCGGAGGAATGAAATTATTAGCCTGCTATGACAAAGAATTCTTCGATCATCCCGCTACTTGCCGCTGTTGTTGCCACGACGACCTCTTCTGGTACCTACGTAGGAAATGCAACGAAGATGGCAATTGTTCTTGCTGGTGCATCAATCACTTCCGGTAACGGTGTCTTCACTTTTGATGTCTCGATGGATCCTGTTGGAACAACCTCCCCAACCTGGGTTGCGTATAACAGAATGGTGGACAACGTGACGAACACGAATGCTCAGACTGATACACGTATCGCGTCGAAAACTCTTAGTTCGAACACAAGCGTCGTGCTCTTTGTCCCAGACGCTGACATGATTAGTCTTTTCCGTACGACAGTAACGCGGACGACAGACGGAGCGTACTCAGCAAAACTTCTCATCCAGACTGACGGTTAAAACATATGCTTCCTGGAAAAGGTCAGGCGACATTCACGAAAGCGTTAGCGCCATCATTCGTGGGCAGACCTATCCCAGGAACGTTTATTGGCGTTGACGTCCAATTTGCTTCAGCTCTTGCGTCTGGTACGTATTATCTTTTTTGTATTGACGCAGTGTCACTTCCGGCGAACGGAACGGTGACATGTCTGTGCGATCCTCACGCGATTGAACATACGACAGGACACTACACGAACTTCTCGTGGAACTTCGATCGGATGGGTGGAATTTACGCGAGTACTGGAATTGTTATTGCAATTTCTACCACGCAATTCAGTGGTGGAGAGTGCAATCTCACGATCACTGGAACGAGCGCGCTGAACTGCACTGTTTATTCTGATGCCGTGTAACGCTATTCTATGTTTTTCGGCGGGTCAGGCGTCACACAATTCACCCGTTTGACTGATGCTCCGTCAACATACGTCGGATCTGGTTTGAAGCACGTGCGTGTGAATGCGACGGCTACAGGACTGGAGTTTGCTGTTGCCGGCAGTGGTGCATTCGTTGATCTCACCGATGTTCCGGCTACCTATTCAGGCCAGGCACTGAAAGGGCTTCGAGTGAATGCTTCTGAAACAGCGCTTGAGTTTGTCACTGGCTCTGGAACAGTTGCTGGCCCAGGTTCTTCCACGGCAGGACACATTGTTACATTTGCAGACACGACTGGTGAAGTAATCCAGGACAGCGGGTACGTCCTTCCTACTGGCTCGATTCTTGGCACAACCGACTCTCAGTCCGTAACAAACAAATCGTTCAATAACACGAATACTTTTAGTACAAAGGATTCGTTATTCACTCTCGAACAGGCTGCTGATGCAACAGCCTTGGTTGTGTTTAGTCTTGCGAGTATTTCTACTGCTACAACGCGAACAATCACCGTCCCAGATGCTTCATTCACGATGGTTGGCCTCACAACATCTCAGACCGTTACGAATAAGACGCTCGATAATACAACGACGCTCACGATCAAGGACGCGAATTTCACGATTCAAGATGATTCGGATACTTCGAAGCAGGCGAAGTTCCAGGCTTCTTCGATCTCTGGGAGTACAACTCGTACAATCACGCTTCAGGATGCTTCTGGAACCATGTACATCACTGGTGGAACAGACGTAGCTGTGGCTGATGGAGGTACCGGTGCTTCAACTGCAACAGCAGGTTTTGACAACCTGTCTCCGATGACAACATTAGGCGACATGATTTATGGCGGTGCTTCTGGAACTCGTACACGTGTTGCAGGAAACACAACTGCAGTGAAGCAGTTCCTTTCGCAAACTGGAGATGGCGCTGCGTCTGCTGCACCTTCCTGGGCGACACTCGTTGCGGCGAATGTCTCGGATTTTGATACTCAAGTTCGTACGAGCAAGGTCCATCAGCTTGCAGCTCCGACATCATCGTTCAGCATGAACAGTCAGCGTATTACAAGCCTCGCGAATGCTGTAGACGCACAGGATGCTGTAACGAAAGCCGATCTTGATGCTGTGGCCGCGGGACTTCTCGTGAAGAACAACTGCCGTGTTGCGACGACGGCAAACATCACTATCGCGACGGCATTAAATTCCGGAGACACTATTGACGGAGTTGTTCTCGCTGGAGGCGATCGTGTGCTCGTCAAAGATCAGACCGCTGGTGAGCAAAATGGTATTTACGTTGTTGATGCGTCTCCGTTCCGCTCAACAGACTTTGACACATCTGCTGAAGTGCTTACTGGTGCGTATACGTTCATTACAGCGGGCACGGTTTCTGCTGGATATGGTTACTACTTAACGACTCCGGCAACAATCACGCTCGATACAACTGCTCTCACATTTACGCAGTTTATTGGCGCGAACGTATACATCGCGGGAGCCGGATTGACGCTCTCTGGACTGACATTTGCTATCGGCGCCGGCACTGGTATCACTGTGAATTCTGACAGTATCGAGATCGATACGGCTGTTGTTGTAACGCTTACCGGATCACAGACGCTGACGAACAAAACACTTACTGCTCCGAACATTGGTGCAGCAACAGCGACTTCGATCAACGGGCTCACGATTACGGCATCAACTGGAACGCTGACGATTACGAACGGAAAGACGCTTTCTGTCAGCAACACGCTGACGTTCACTGGTACAGATTCGTCTTCTGTTGCATTCGGCGCTGGAGGAACTGTCGCATATGTGGCGAATAAGCTGTCTGTTTTTGCAGCGACATCTTCCTCGGAGCTTGCTGGTGTTATTTCAGACGAGACTGGGACTGGGGCACTCGTGTTCGGGACTGCTCCGACATTCGCGTCGAGTATTACCGTTGGAACTGCGTCTTCAGCAACGGGAACGATTCTTCTGAAGGGAACAACGAGCGGAACGGTTACGTTGTCTGTGGCGGACGGTGCGGGAACGTGGACGATGAAACTTCCATCGGATGCGGGAACCTCCGGTTACGTTCTCCGAACTGACGGAAGTGGCAATACATCATGGGTCGCGCAGTCAGCAGGGGGTGGATCGAACTCCGTCGAAATGGGACTCGCACAGGCAATCCGTATGGGCATGGTAAACACTTATGTTACCGCTTTAAGCTAAATATATGTCAGCAAACATTTCACCAATCTTTTCGGGAAAGCCACGAGTATCGTGGGGGACTACTGCAATTACGGCAGCGAACACTAACAAGGACGGAACCGGCACAGTCCTTTCCGTTTTCACTGCCGACGCAACAAACGGTTCGTGGGTACAGAGTGCGACATTTCGTTCGGCCGGAACGAACGTTGCAACTGTAGCACGTTTATTCGTGAACAATGGATCGACGAATACAACACCAGCAAACAACGTTCTCCGTGCAGAACAGACGCTTTCTGCTACTACGCTCTCTGAAACATCGGCGGTCGCAACATACGAAATTCCGCTTAACTTCGGATTACCTGCTTCGTATACGTTGTTCGTGGTACTTGGAACTGCAGTCGCAGCTGGCTATTACGTTTCTGTCACCGGAGGAGATTATACGCTCTAGCTAGTATGTTAGATTTCGCAGGCATTATTAACGGAGCTACAGACGTACAAGTCTTTAGGCCCAATGCAGATTCCTCTACCCTTCTACGGTCAACGTGGAATAAGCCACTTGGCGTTGGGACGCTTTTTATTCTTTGTATTGGATCTGCCGGTGGCGGTGGTGGAGGAAAAAGTGGAGCTTCCGCTTCTGCTCGGGGTGGGGGAGGTGGGGGAGCGAGTGGAGGAATTACTTCAATAATCGCAGAGGCATACCTAGTCCCAAACACCTTATACATTCATGTGGGACTTGGCGGAAACGGAGGGTCTGCTAATAGTGCGGGATCTAATGGAGGTATTAGTTGTAGGGTGAGCACTGAGCCAACAACAGTAACCTTTGCAGAAATAATAGCATCTTCCGCCCGTGGCGGAGGCGGTTCGGCCGGGACTGCTTCAGTTGGCGGTAGCGGTGGAACTGCTTCTGGAGCAACTAGCGAAAGCAATGCGAGTAGGGTACTCCTTGGGGTTTTTAGCAGTTTGAACGGCATTGCTGGTGCGGCAGGTGGAGCTCCCGGTTCACCAGGGACTGCCGCAACCGCTCTTTCGGGATCCGTTCTTATGGGAGGTGCTGGGGGGGGAGGCGTCACAACAACGGACGTTGATACTGCAGGAGGGGCTATCACTGGAGCGGGTCTATTCTCACAAGGAATGCTCGGAGGAGCTGCCGGCGGAGGAAATGGCCAAAATGGACTCGATAGTAATAAACCGCTATTTGGGATCGGTGGTAGTGGTGGTGGGTCTTCGGGAGCTTCTGGAACTGGTGGAAGAGGGGGCGATGGGGGAATCGGCTGTGGTGGTGGTGGAGGCGGGGGTGGGGTGACGGGAGGTGCCGGCGGGAGAGTGGTGATACAAATTCGCGTA
>ERZ1292632.510-Hain-H43-01um-R2-510-length-42335-cov-9_pt1 | contig 42335 bp, 61 predicted proteins | sample MGYA00564407_ERZ1292632 | MGnify/ENA primary metagenome ERZ1292632 (study PRJEB36523, sample SAMEA6512637) | groundwater metagenome | collected 2019-01-08 | study: AquaDiva: Metagenomics assemblies of 32 groundwater samples | reverse complement strand
AGCTTCTTCTGGATAGCATGGGGCATACCAAAGGCTTAATTTAAGAAAAGGAGGATTATTTAGATGGCGAGAAATCAGTACACAGAATACTATTTACAGCTTATTAATGGGCGTACAGGAGCGCCTATTGATGACGATTCGGGACTCTATAATGTTTTAGTTGCCGATGATCCAAGTGAGGTTACACTGTATTCGGATTCCAATGGAACTTCTCAGGCTAATCCGGGAACGATGACGAACGGTATTATCAGGTTTTTTACGGTGAATACCGTAACATCTGTAGATATATCCATACTCGATGCAACAGGACATGCGTTCTTTTTGGAAGGAATTACTCCATCCTTGCACAGGGTGGTAGTCATGCCGGAAGAAATCAACAATATGCTGATACTTCCATTCCAGATTGTAGGCGCATCAGAGACGATAGTAGATACCGGATTTGATCTATCCGCAAATATGATGGTCAAGGACGTATTTGTCCATATAACCACTCTCGGCACAGGGGCAACCATTGATGTTGGTACTTCAACTGACTCTGATGGATTCCTTGATACCATCCCATGCAGTGCTACGGGATGGCCTGCAATTCAACTGGAAGAGGCGTTGGTTAGCACCTCGTGTCTTATCGGGGCACTTTTGACAGTTGTCACAGGGCCTTATGTCAGGAAACTCCATATGAGAGCTAATACCACATCCGGGGCGAATATAGTCTATACCAATTCTACTAGTTCATCTACGGCTGGCGAAGGATACATTTACATAAGCTATATGCGGGTTCCGGCGTAATGATGATGACTGAAACCAAACTTAAGGGGGCGGGGCAACCCGCTCCTTCTTTTCACATCCAGCGAGTTAAAACCAAACTTGCTATGGGTGAATATATTCTCGAAGATATCCCCTGTTTTTGTGGATCAACCAATCAGCAGACTATTACTGAAAAAGACAGGTACGGATTCAATCATAGGATGGTTTTATGTAAATCCTGCGGCTTGATTTACAATACCCCACGAATGACGGAAGAATCTTACCGGAAGTTCTACGAGGATGAATACCGGCCTATATATGACTGGGGATGCCTTGATACAGAACAGGATTTTAAGGTAGGCATATCCAAAGCAAGTAACCTTATGGAGTTTTTAAAAGAATTTGACCTATATCCCAAAACAGTGTTCGACATAGGATGCAATTCCGGCGCATGGCTGAAACCGTTTCAGGATACAGGTTCAAAAGTCTATGGTGTTGATTACGGATTGGAACGCATACAATACGGGCAGTCTTTGGGACTTGATTTATTACAGGGTAGTGTTTTTGAGCTTGAACAAACAGGAGAGAGGGCTGACCTTATAATCTTAAATCATGTTTTAGAGCATTGCCTTGATCTCGAGACAACCGTAAAACAGATTGGTAATTTACTTGCTGAAAATGGCATATTGTTTATCAGCACGCCATCTCTTTTTACATGGAAACTGGATACATTATTTCAAAATGCACATCCCTGGCTATTTACTTCAAGGACACTGGATCACGTTATGCAATCATGCGGATTTGAGAATATATATCTCGATGAACGCATTATGTCCTTATGGCAGAAATCCGATATTATCAGAGACAAGATATCCCCTTCAACCAAAGAAGTAAAACATATCTCTGATTTCTTGTATGGTAACAAGAATTATGTCCCTGAAATAAGGACTATAAATAAATCCCCAATTAGAGAGCGAAAAGAAAATATCAGGGCTGCACTTAAAACAAAACTCCCTGACATGGGTGTCCTTATAGGAGCATTGATGAATACGGATACTATCATCATAGGAGGAGGGCCATCCGTATCGGATTATGCCGGAAAAATAAAAACCATGCAGGAAACCGGAATGAAAGTGCTTACCATAGAACGTATGTATCAATGGTGTCTGTCTCATGGAATTATTCCCGATTATGTTGTTGTCATGGATGCCTCTGATGATGTTGTTGAATCATTCATAACTGTTCATCCTGATACGATTCATTTGATAGCGACACAATGCAGGCAGGATGTCTTTAACAGACTACGGCAATATCAGGTATATATTTTCAATACCCCACAAAAGGGGATTGATATGGCTGATATGTGGAATGAGCATGACTATGATAATGTAACTCAGATAAATTCAGGTGGTAGTGTCACATTATGTACTATCTCCATTGCCTGGACATTAGGGTCTAAAAATATTCACATATTCGGGTTTGATTGTCATATAACGAATGGCGATTATGCTCAAGGGATAACAGGGAATGGAAGTATGAACGATTGCATGGAAGTGGAGATAGAAGGCCGTATATTTAAGACCCGATTGGATTACATGTCTTTCATGCAGCAATTCTTTCAACTGATAGCATTGGCAAGAAAAGTAAATATGCTTGAATCAGTAAAAATATATGGCGATAGCATGGCATCTTGGGCATCAAAGGAAAATATTTCAGATAACCACAAGGAGGAAGTAAATGTTTAAAAATCTTATCTTAGCAATAGCAATAGTATCAGCAATATCAGGCGTGAGCATGGCGGCAGACCTTAAATGGTCACAGGACTATGCCATGAAGGACAATATCAGTATACTATCGGGCTCCGACGACCTGAACGGTTCAGCCGGCGTGTTTATAGGTACAATAGGCGAAGTGAAATTGGAATCCGGCAAGAAACTACTCGGCCTCGGCGGTGCATCGTTCCATATAGGCGATTCGGGTAATATGGTTGTTGGCATTGTCCCCATAACCTTATTTGACGATGTGGTTCAACTTGGTGTCTCAATGGATATGTCTGATTTCAGGTGGAATGATCCTGAGGACTATCTGTTCAGCGTAGGATTTTCGGCGAGCGGGCTGGTGAATAAATTGTGGAAGTAGTATGTCTGAATTTAACGACAAAGTAGCTTGACGTTAATATTTCGGGGAAAATGAATGACAAAAGACCACAAAGCAACATTACTGCAACGCCTGGCGATTAACGGCGTTATCTGGTTTATCAAAAGGAGGATACCTATGTGGAAAGAAATGTTACTGCGGTTTAGTTCTCCAATTCCAGTAGTTAGCTTTCACATAGGCCCTTCGTTCATCTGTCCATTGAGTTCCTTTAAGATGATTGCTAATATGATTAGAACGGTTGATTATTTCAAGATTTTCAGGTCTATTATCAAAAGTGTTTTTATTTTTGTGATGGACAATTTCATTAGATTGAAGAGGTCTATTTATAATTTGTTCTATAACAACTCTGTGTTCGTATCGCCATTTATTCCCAATTTTTATTTTAATATATTGAAAGTTGCCACAATCGGTTATGCGTTTACTGCCTTCTTGTTTATATTTATGATTCCGTACACCTATCCGGCTTTCACTGAGTTTTTGTATCCATGCTTCATGGTTACGTGGTTTATTTTTACAATCAAGGCATTGCCTTGGATACCAATATGCAGGTCTATCAATTCTTGGTTTAGGAATAACGGGTTGATTACAAATTCGACAGGTTTTATTTTTAGGTGGTTTCATAATGAAATACTACCACAAGAGTCGTGAAATAACAAGGATATATTATGAATTGGTTAAAAGAGAGATTACTAAGTTTTACAATTAAATGTGTTTATAAAAGGAGGTTTCATATGAGGTCATGGAAAACAAGTCTTTTTGGGGTAATATCAGCAATTAGTCTAATATTGCCGTATTTTGGCGTACCGCAAGACGTATCAACAGCAATACAGACTGTCAGTATTTTTTTGTTTGGTCTATTTGCTAAAGATAGTAATGTATCAGGTACGAAACCATGATAGAGCGAATCATAGACTATATCCCGTTCATGGCCATGACGACAGGGAGAACGCATTTAAATGTGAGCCGGATTGTTGAAGCAGTTATTATAGCGATAATTGCCGGTGGCCTGTCCGCATATATTACCGTACAGAAAATAGAGACAAAATTAGCATATATAGAGCAGAAGGTTGACAAGATTTATTCGGATGTATACATGCCGAAGTGGGATAGGCAATGAGGCCAATTACAGCAAAAGGCGGCATCACAGGCACAGACCTTCCGGCTTCACGAGGCAAGGGTAAGTTAATCTCACTAAGGCCTCGGTTTAAGGTATGTGAGTCCGACATGAAGGCATTAGAACGCATCTGTAAGATACAGAATATCTCTAAAAGTGAATGGATAAGAATAAGGGTACTTCGTGCATTGGGCAATGATATATGAATAACCTTATCTGCGAACTTTGCGAGGCCGACCTACAAGGATGCGAGCATCATCCGATTGAAACACCGTCCCGTGAAGATGTCTTTAACGACATGGTTCACCAGATGTGCGAGATGATTAAGAAAATGGAAGCCATGACGGAACGTATGAATCACTTTGAGGCATGGTTTTCTAATCACTCTGACCGTATCGGTACTATGGAGAAGCGGCAGGAAGGTTTTGCGCAAAAATTAGAGATATGGATCAATGGACGTGGAGGGATGAGTTGAGGTAAAGGAGTTGATAAAGGAGATGCCCAATGCTGACATGGGATGAAGTCAAATGGTTCAAACCAGATGAATTTGACGATAAATGGAACAAGTATCCTGGCAAGGACATGGACATGGAAACCATACACCGGCTGGACTCTCTGCGAGGCTGGGTAGGGGATCCTATTATCGTCACGGCAGGCTATGACTCACAGGGACACTCATCCGACTCATATCACTATAAGGGGAAGGCCATAGACATAATTATCTGCACGCTTAAATCAATGAGGGAGCAATGGGATTATATCAAGATATCAGGCTTTAGCGGTATCGGGGTATATCCAGAATGGACGTATAAGGACTTTAAGGGCGGATTTCATTTAGACACAAGAAATGTCTCTCAACTATGGAGACAATTAAGTAACGGTACATATATTTATTTTCTACCATGAAAAAAATTAATTTAACTCAAGATAAGGTTACTATAGTAGACGATGAGGATTATGTATATCTTATACAATGGAAATGGTTTTATCATATAGATAAAAAATCGGGACGAACTGGTTATGCTTATGCAAATGATAGAGTAAATAATAAACCCATAAGTTTAAGGATGCATCGTCTTATTATGCAGCCCCCAATTGATATGGAAGTAGATCATATAAATGGTAATGGGATAGATAATAGAAAAATGAATCTACGTATATGTTCTCATAAAGATAATTCGAGAAATTTAAGAACAAAGAAAATCAATAAATCTGGTTACAGAGGTGTTTTTTATGATAATGAACGATGTAAGTGGACTGCACAAATTAAAATTAATTATAAATCTACATTTATTGGACGGTATAATTCCAAAGAAGATGCAGCAATAGCTTATGATATGGCAGCAATTAAACATTTTGGAGATTACGCCAATACGAACTTTTAGTATGGCGTGAAGTTAAGAAGGGTGAATATTTTTACTTATTGCCATGATGAAATATAAATATATTGGCATATTACTTATAGGCATAGGTATAGGTTATTTAATCGGTTCATACTGGGTGGATAAATCAGGTGATGAGATGATGAGACAGATGACAATGGTATTGATGATTGCGAGGGGGATTAATTAATGAGACGATTCTGGTTAATATTCTTACTGCTACTTACAATTCCGCTTTATGCTGAGGCCGCTACTATTTCAAGTGGCGGTGGGCATCAGATACAGGATACTGGTTCAAACTTAACACAACGTCCTAAACTTAATTTTAGCGGGACAATAGCTTGCGCAGATAACGCTGGAGCTAACTCAACTGATTGCGAAGGTGGCCCTGCTACCCCATCAGCTAATTATTATGTTGCTGGTCATATGAGTCCTGCTGAATTGGTCAACACTGATATAACAACACATTGGGGAACCGCTAAATTAGGGGCATATTCACTTTTACTTGACGGGGCGAATGACTATGCGACCGTAAAAAATATAGCAGACGTAGGTCCTACTTCGGCTTGGACATTAGAAGCATGGATTAAGCACACATATACCCCTCGCAGTGGTGAGATATTGCTTCACATGGATGGGACAGATACCTCTACTACATTTACAGACTCTGGCACTGGAGCGCATACTTTTACTGCTGCTGGTAATGCGCAGATTGATACTGCACAAAGTAAGTGGGGAGGTGCGTCTGGATTATTTGATGGCACTGGTGATTCTCTGTCAACGCCTGACCATATAAATTTTGATTATTCCGGTGGCATTTGGACTGTTAGTGTTCAGGGCAGAACCAGTAATATTTCTACATCTAATACTATTTTTTCACAACTAACAGATGACAATAATTATATATGGGCGTATGTTACAACCGGCGGTGCTGTGAAATTATCCATATTTTCAGGCGGTGCTGAGGTTTTAGGGACAGCGGGATGCGTTACGGGAAATTCAGTTATTACTGTAAATAATTGGTATCATATAGAGTTTGTAGAAAATGGAAATAATTATTATGTTTATGTGAATGGAATTCAACAATGTCATATTTCCGATGTCAGTAGACCGGCTAACTATACAGGCGTATTGACTATAGGTAATTATACTGGTGGTGGTGTTTATTGGTTTGGATGGCTTGATGAGTTCAGGTCAATAAAAGGTACGGCGGTTCATGCTACTAATTTTAATCCTCCAGCGGCAGCATATCCGTATGAATATGCTCCTTTTGCCATTATCGGCAAATATGATAATTCTGCATCTAAAGGTGGATATTCGCTCGAAATAGACGCAAACGGGTATCTTGTCGGCAAACATTGGAGTGGGGTATTATCGGAATCATGTACTGGGACGACGGTTATTTCAGAAAATGTATGGCATCACGTGGCCGCGACTTACGATACAACCGCAAATGAATTAAAATGCTATTTAGATGGTGCGCAGACAGGAACGACAACGACTGCTACAGGCATAGATTATTCAAGCACTGTACCATTGATTATCGGTGCAAATGGTAATTCTCAGGCAAATGGATACTTTTTAGGGTATTTGGATGAGGTAGCCATATGGAATACAGCTCTTCCGGCTTCAGGTGCGGCTATTGACATCTTAGATAGATATAATGCTGGCAGTGGTTCTGAACTGGCAGGCACGGAATCAAACCTTGAAACTGTATGGCATTTCAATGATGGTTCTGGGAGTATCGCAATACAGCCTGTTGATCAAACTGGAGTTGGCAGTGATTCGTATGACTGCACAAGTGCAACTTATGTAAGTGGAACAACGGGGCCATGTAAGACCATTCAGCATGTTGTTAACATATTCCCTAAATATTATGCTAACAATAGTATAATCAATATTGCGTCCGGCGTGTATCCTGAAATAGTTACCATTGAAGGATTACATCCAAGTGGTGAATTTGAACTTACAGTTAAAGGATATATTAATTCAACAGGCAATCAATTTTCAGATGTCGCAAATTCTTCTGGAACAAGCACTGGAAGCAATACAGCGGGTTTCCCTACTAATTCGGGAAGTTTATTTAATAACACTGGAGCATCTTTTACTACAGCAGATAATGAGCAACTACTTAAAATCACAGGCGGAAATAGTTATTGTTCTGCATCAGAAGATGCTTATAAAAATTGGTACAGGATAGACCAGCAGGTTTCAGCAACACAGTTGAAAGTAGTCACAAGATGGAATACTTGCGGTGAGCCTATCAGAGATCCACAGATTACTGCATTATCAACAATGTCTGGTGGTGGGACGTTAACATCAAGCACAACCTATTCCTATCGTGTTGTAGCCACGAATGCAAATGGAATAACAATCCCAAGTGCTGGACGCACCCAAACGTCAAGTACAAGTGGTGGTGATGATGAAGTAATAACTATCAACTGGAATGCAATCGTAGGTGCAACTGGTTATAAAATTTATGGGCGCACGGTTGGTTCTGAATTATTAATGGCAACATGGAATGGTTCCTCTTGGGATGTGGGTTCAGGTACAGCTACGAGTTGGGTAGATACGGGTTCGGTAACACCATTAGGAGCTTTACCAAATGATGATTCAACTCAGACATTACCGAATAATACGACAACATATCAAATATTTAGGGATGTAGATATGTCAACAATTAATGGAGGTAATGTCAGGGATTTCGGAATATATATTAAAGATAGCACTGGAATTGTCTTAGAAAAATTACGTGCACGACATGCAATACTGTCAGGATTTTACGTCCTTGACTCATCACTTAATAAAGTATTGACAACGGTAGCAGATTCCAATTATTTAACGCCGTATAATGGTACTTATTGGACTGGTGGGTATCAGTCTATAAGAAGTTATATTCATTTGATGAGAGCAAACCGTGGTACTAGAAATTACTTCCAAAACTATCATTTCACAGAAGCTACTCAGTTAAATGAGTTTTCAGAGAATTTGAGTTCATATTCTTATTCTGATGCTGGCATTCAATTTACACAACTTACAACAGTGGAATTAGTTGATACTAATTTATCCAGCAGCGATTCGTGGAATGGACTGGATTTTGAGTATGGTTCTGTATTATACCGTTTTCAGTATAATAGAGTATTTAATACATTGAGTAGTCCTATAAATGGTGGGGGTTTTGGGCTTGCAGTGGCTACAAATTCGGCAGTTAATTTTACCCGTAGGAATTCCTTTAATAGCAATACATCTCATGGTATTTTATTGTATGGCCAAAGTAAATTGGAATATAACAGTGTTTTAATTCCAGATTCATCAATCATTGAGGTAAAAGACAATGGTGGTTATGGGATAGTGGCAATTAAGTCAGCAATGTGTGTACTTTGTTCTAATTGGACTAATACAGGAAATACTTCTGGCCAATATTATTATGACTATGTGTTTGATTATACAAATAAGAGATTAGGACTTGGGTTAGGTATGGTGACAGATACAACACCAGATGCAGAATTGCATATAAAGGCCGCTAATGCACGGGAATATATTGAAAGCACAGGGAATAGTAATTATGCGGCGACACTTTATTTCACTAAAGGGGGTTCTGGTACTCAAAGAATATCTGGAATTTATGTGCAAGGTAACGAAACTGCGGCAGATGGTTTCATTTCATTGTCAGCAGATAATTCAACATTTCAATTAAATGTAATGCAAGATGGGAAGGTTCATATTGGTTCAAATTGTACCGATCCCGACGCAGCATTTGAAATAGGTGGTACGGGTACTGGATGCAATACTGGTACGGGTTCTTATATTAATGCAGGATCAACAGCTTTTACGGCTAACTCTAGTCGTGAAATTAAAGATGGGATTAAAGCATTGAAAATATCTAATATTTTAAATAAAATATCCAGAGTACCAGTCAATACATATTACTTTAAGGATGACCCTGCGAAAACAGAAAAGATTGGTTTAATTGCAGAAGATTTTTATTCCATCTTTCAAAAAGGTAATGGCAAAACTATTGATGGGCAGGAAGTAGATATGGCCATGTGGTTATCTATACAGGCATTGATTAGTGAAAATAGGCTTTTAAAAGGACAAATTAAATATCTCTGTAGTATAGGTGGGGGTTGCCCATGAAAAAATTATTATTTATACTATACGTTTTAGCAATAACAACTCCAGCATACGCAGATTATCTTGGATGCTTTGAACCCAATGAAGCAGTAGAGATAAAGACACTATACCTAAACTCAACAGGTGTACTAACAGACCCCACAAGTCCTGCATGTGACATACTTGACCCAAATGATACGACGCTAACAGCATGCACAAGTGGGCCTACCAAGGTGGGCACACTTACGGGTATATATGAGTCAAGTTATACAATACCGGCTTCTCCGTTAGAGGGTGTATGGATAGTGAAGCAGAAAGGTACAGTAGATAGTGTAGTAAAAGATGCTGCTGATTACTTTATGGTTGTAGATGTTGCAGGGGAGTGTCCTGGCAGGGCAGGGATCATACTTAAATCAGCTACTCATACAGGTGCGGTGATACCTACGGTGACAGTAGTAACTAATGCCGTAACTCTTCCGACAATCCCGGCTGACTGGATAACAGCGGCAGGTATAGCCGCATCAGCCATTACATCAAGCGAAGCGCCTAACTTAGACGCGGCTGTATCCACGAGGTCAACATTCAATGTTGCCACTGATGCGGTGGATTTAGATTTTACCCTTGCATGTCCCGGAACTCCAACAGCCGGAACTGTTGGCGATATGTGTAAGACAGATGCTGATAGTACGGCACAAACAGGCGATAGTTTTGCAAGAATAGGCGTAGCTGGTGCGGGGCTAACCAACATAGACCTCCCTGACCAGACGATGAACATTACGGGCAATCTATCTGGATCTGTAGGGAGTGTCACTGGTTCAGTAGGTTCTGTTACTGGCGCGGTAGGGAGCGTTACCGGAGCAGTAGGTTCAGTCACGGGCAATGTCGGTGGCAATGTTGTGGGTTCAGTTGCATCCGTAACGAACATAGTCACTGCAAATACTACGCAGATAAGCGGTGATTCAGTAGCCGCAGATAACGTGGAAGCGGCATATGACGGCACAGGCTACATGGGTTCAGGGATAGCGGTAAGCCCGACTACAGATGCGGACACATCAGGCAATCTCTGGCGTACTATAGAAATTACAGAGACTGGAATAATTACAGCCAATGACGACCATGTAGGAAAATACTTGTGGTGCGGTAAGGAGTTCAGTGAAATCATGAAAACAGTTCAGGGCGTTACAGATACAATAACAGTTGACCCGGCAGAGCCTTTCGGGACTGCACAGACGAGTGGTGCATGCTATATAAAGTAGATGGGAATTAAATGACAGAAGATGAACTCATGGTATATTCTGAACGGGCTGTAATGTGGGCATATGGTAAATTTTGTTCTGGTAAGCAATCTCATCATAAAGATGATTTAATGCAGGAAGCAAGGATAGCAATATTAAAGGAATATAGGCTAAAGAAGGTTGATGATGAAGTCTTTAAACACTGGATACCTAATTTGGCTCTGCGAGGCATGATAGGGTATCTTCGTAGAATATATCACCATGGCAGCAAATCGGGATATTTAGAAACCTCTTTATTGGATGGAATGGATGTCAGGACATCCAGAGATTACACTATTAAGGAATGGGAATTATTTTATGATGTTCATGCTGTGACGAAGACATATACAAAACAGATTCCATTACCAAGTAAAATACGGGATATAATAGTGTTTTTGTATCAAGGGTATGGTTTTACTGATATAGCAGAAATTTATAATAACGATAAGGGGAATATTTGGGTAAGTTCACAAAGGTTTGGCAAGCGGTTATTGTTTGCTTGGGCTTGTGCCTGATAGCAGGTTCGACTTTTGCGGAAAGCACTGCGTTACGGTGGGATGCACCAACTACGTACACGGATACTACTCCACTGATTGACCTTGCAGGATTCAAGATATATTATGGCACAGCTACAGGCGTCTATGGTGCACCAGTTGATGTCGGAAATACGCTTTGTACGATAATCAGCGGGTTATCAGCAGGTACGACATATTACTTTGCGGCAACAGCTTATGATATATCAGCTAACGAAAGTGATTATTCAAATGAAGTAAATAAGTTGATCTCGTCTGGCGATATGGGCAGTTGCAGTGACAACTCTATACACTTTAACTGGAAACAGAGACAAAGAGAATCAGGCGGTTTCGGAGGAGGTTTTCAATAATGAAATATATTATAGCGTTAATGTTGTTGCTTATACCTGTAACCAGTCATGCGATAGACAAGAAGATTGTATCCAACAATGAGTTCAAGATAGGAATATTCAGCTCATCACAGAAAGGTGGTGGGCTGGCTGGCCTTGATGTCACAGCCCCATACAGTGATTTTGCTATTAAGATACAATGCGGTGCAGGCACTATAATTACAGTGGATGAAACCGGCGATGTTATAGGGGATGAGGGTGGGGGATATTATATTTTAATCACCAACGACACATTTACTGCCGTCAATGAAGCTGAGTGCTTGATATGGGTAGAGGGAGAATCGAATTATGCTGGGCTTATTGCGAAGACGCCGGTTAAGTTTAAGGCGGTAGCTATTGTTGATGGGCAGTATTCGGGTGTAGTGGTATCTTCTGCCGATTGCACAAATTCTCAGACTGTATTTGATACCGATTTAACGCAATCGCAAACAGACCATTGGAAGGATTCTTTTCTGACATTTACATCTGGAACATTAGTCGGACAAACTAAAGCAGTTACAGCATTTAATGGGACAACAAAATGTGTAACAGTAAAAGGTGGATTCAGTACAACACCAACAGCAACAGACACGTTTATACTGATAAATAAATGAGCGAACTTGAACTCGGAAATCTAAAGATTGCTATTTTCTATCATCACCCTGGATTTATGTTTAGAATATTGCATTGGATTGGTGTGGCCGGTATAATAGTTTTAGATGACAAGGATTGGGATAGCATGGAAAAACAATTATTAAAACATGGTTATAAAATAATAAAGGAGGAATCGAAATGAGTAACGAGAATATGAAGATGAATGAAGGTTTTAGTGTGGAGAAAACAGTGGCAGGTCTTGTCGGGGAACCTAAAGCAAGACACAGAGTAATAGGTTGGACAGTAGTTGTCTCTGCATTGGCAGGTATTATCTTTGGTGGAATAACATTGTTTAAATCCTGTAACTCAACATCCATCCCATCAGGCGATAACATAAAAATGGAAGAGGGATTAACGCCGACAAAGAAATTGCAGGGATATTTGACCTTTAATATTGTAGATAAATTAGGTAATTTAAAAGGAACTTATGGGCCTTACAAGAATACCATAGTTAACGCTGGTGAAACTGCCCTTAGGGATTGTTTCGGTGGGACTGGAACACCGACTTGTACGGCAGTTCAGGCGTTTAAGTATCATGGGTTAGGTACAAGTTCCGCTGCTATAGCCGAGGCCGATACAGGATGCACTACAGAGCTTACTACTCAGTATAATCCTGATAGTACCAGGGCTACAGGTTCGCAGACAAACAATGGAGCAAATATCTATAGAACAGTTGGGACAAACACTGTAGATGCCTCCGTTACGGTAGCTGAATTTTGCTTAATGAGTCAGGCTGCAACTGGTGGCGGGACAATGTGGTCAAGGATATTAGTGAGTCCGACTGTAGGATTGAATTCAGGAGATAGTTTGCAGAGCACGTATGACTTGACTATTGAGTAAGGGGATTAAATGGGTTTATTACTTCTATCAAGTGCAGAGCAAGCCTTAGAATACGCAGAGACGTTAAGTCTATCTGAAACACTTCGTCTTACTATAGCTAAACCTATGGCTGAGACTGTTACTTTATCTGAAACCTTTGATAAAGTGCTTGCTATAAGTATGTCCGATACAGTTAGTCTTAATGAAGCCTTAACAAAACAAGTTAGCAGGTCATTTTCTGAATCAGTAGTTTTAAGTGATATAGTAGATGCAATTAAGGTTGCTCAAAAGTCATTATCTGATACCATATCTTTCACAGAAAATCTTGCTAATGTATATATTCTTCATACTTTATCTGATGCTATAAGTTTAACAGAAAGCATGGTTAGGAGAGCTGATAAGGTTTTCTCTGAATCTGTATCCCTGGCAGAGTCCCTTATCAGACAGATAGCGAAATCCATAGCCGAGGCACTTAATCTTACAGAAACTCCGTCCTTCATGAAGGTGATCACTAAATCTCTTAGTGATACAGTTACAGTTACAGAGGGTCTTGCGTTAAGAGTTGATAGAACCGTATCGGATACTGTAGCTCTGACCGAAAGTTTTATTCGTAGCGTTCTCAGGGGACATACTGAAACTATAGCTCCGACTGAAGCTATCACGTTAAAACCTGGAATTAAAATCGGGTCTGAAACGATAACATTGCAAGAAGATTTAACTACTACAATATTATCATCAAGTGGTCCTCCTGTAGGTTCATTATGTATGATGGGGTGTGGAAGATAGGAGAATATAATAATGGCAAAATTAAACGATATAGCAGAGATGGTTCAGGTAGACGTATCGGTATTTGGGATCAAGCGAACTAAGGCTGATATAGCGGCAGGTCAGACTGATTCAAGTATTGTTGCGGCAGTTACAGGAAAGAAAATCAAGGTGCTTGCCCTCCATGCTCAGGCAGGCGGAACGGCAACGACAATAGTATTTAATTCCGCTTCAACTGCCATATCCCCGATTTATGCAAATGCAGCTAATGGAGGAGTGGTATTATCATTTAATCCGGCTGGCTGGTTTCAGACCAATGTGGCAGAGGCACTTACTGCAACGACAGGAGCAGGTAGTTCAACTGGTATTACCTTAACTTATATCGAGGTAGAATAGATGAGTACGTTTGATTTTAATCTCACCCGTAACGAGTTAATAGAAATAGCTTTACGAAAGATAGGGGCACTTGGCGGCTCTCAGGCAGTATCATCAACTCAGTTATCACGAGCTATCCAGACACTTAACTTAATCATCAGGGAAGAGGATTTAAAGCAGACAGAGCAGTCTAAAAGCCTATGGGCATTGTCTGGAAAGGCATTGCCATTAACGGCAAACGGTATTGCCTACACCACTACAGAAGGATTACCATCAGATATAAGTGAGTTGGTGTCTGCCATGTATAGGGATACTTCCGGGGATGATGTCACTTTAGAGATTATCTCAGAACAACAGTATAACGATTTAGCTGATAAGAATGAGACTGGCGATCCTGAAAAGGTATTCTTAAAGTCTAATATACTTCATGCGTCACAAAAACTATATGTCTGGCCTGCCATTACTTCAGTTGGCACAGAGAGCGTTGTTACTGGTACGGATTCAGTGGTATATCGCTGTATCATGGGGCATACATCAGCGGCAATCAATAAACCTATCACAGGGCAGGACTACTTGACATTCTGGCAGGCAGGCGGCACTGGGGCGGTGGCTTGGGCTACAGCAACGGCTTATACTCATGCAGCATTATTGATGCTGACATATAAGCGGCCATTGTATGACTTCGATGCGGCAGGAGATAACCCTGATATGCCTTCCGGCTGGAATAGGTATTTACTCTATAGGCTGGCTTATGATTTAGCGCCTGAGTATGGGATAGCACTTGATGAAAGGCATTGGTTACGGAATGAATTTATGGAAGCGTATAACGTTATATTCCCAAGCACTAAGGTTAAGAGTACTTCGATTCACAATAAGACTTCGTTCATGTAGTGGAGGTTTAATGTCTAACGGGGGCGGAAAATTCACATTTTTTCAGTTTGAAGCGGCAACAGGTGTCCCATATGTTTCTTGTAAATTATATCACTATGCTGCCGGTACTACGACTGACAAGGATATATGGACAGATGAGGCAAAGACTACTGCGGCGGCACAACCTATTGTCGGGGATAGCAGGGGTATTGTCACCTTTTATGCAGATGGCGATTATAAGTTCGTCCTGAAAGATTCTTCCGATAATACGCTTTACACTTGGGATAATGTCAGGATCACGTCTGACTCTGCTACCATGTGGGAAAACAATCACGGTACAGCTTACCCTACAGCGGCGGCAGCCAATATCTGGCAGTTATTCGCTAAGCATACCGCAGGAAATGTCTTACAAGAAATAGGCATAAATAACGGGTCTTCTTTTGTGCCGCTTGTAAGCATAGACAGTAACCCTAAATATGCCGCTGACACAGGGGTGGCAGATGCTTATCTGATTGCTCCTTCTCCTTCTATTACCGCTTATACTGCCGGACAGAAATTCTACATGAAAGCCATTAATGCCAATACAGGGGCTTCTACTATCAATGTAAACAGTCTGGGACTAAAGAATATTACCAAAGACGGGGCAACTGCATTAACGGCAGGAGATATTCTTGCCGCTGAAATAGTTACCCTTGTCTATGATGGGACACAATTTCAATTACAAACTGCATTGCGGGGAGATGGGACGGTTAATACAAATTTAAATGCTGATATGGTAGATGGAAAACATTATACTGATTTATCAGGCAGCAGAATTAGTGTATATAAGGGATCAACATCTGCTATCGCAACCAGCACATATACAAAAGTTAGTCTTGATACAGAAGATATTGATACGGGGTCTGAATTTGATGCAACTACGAATTATAGATTCACGGCAACAGTTGCGGGATATTATCATATTTCCTTGCAAGGTATATATAATTTTGGGACAGCAGGATTAAAACAAATTCTACTTTACAAAAATGGCGCTGCTTTTGTTCAAGCATTTGCATCAGATAGTACCAATTCTTATCCTACTGCTTCTATAGATATTGTAATGAATTTATCTGCCTCGGATTATTTAGAAATGTATGCTTATCAAACAAGCGGGGGAAACTTAAATCTTCTGGGAGGTATAGTAAATGGTAGATATACTTTTATGTCAATATATAAATTGTCTTAATAACCGGAGATATTGCAATGTCCATTAGGGGAGTGTCTCGCAATGTAGCCATATCGCCAATAGGTTATAAAGACCTAAAACCAGAGGAAACTTTTGTCCCTGCACATATAGAATTAAGGAATGGCAGATTGACCGATGCCGGTCATTGGATAAAACGATATGGCTATACTGAAAAATGGGATATAACCATTGATAATCCCATTGATCTTTTAATCCCTGAATCAACCGGCTATGCTGTCTCGGAATCGGGTAGAGTATTCTTCTTGCCTGGTATTACGGAATATACAGGCGCAACACTGTCAGGTACATTCCGGCCTCAGTGGGCTAACCATCAGGGGACCATCATCATATGTGATGGCGGTGCTCCGGTAAAGATTGCAACCGGTAACACATCCCTTCTCGGTGGTAGTCCTCCAAATGCCAAATATGTGGCTACCCTTGATTCATACGTTTTAATGGCAGGTCACCTGGATACTACATTCAGGTGGTCTGCGGCAGGTAACTCAGCTTCATGGCCTGCCGCAAATTATAACGATGTGCTTTCCGAAGGCGAAGTCATTAAATATATGTGCGTAGATGGCCGAGACTTATATTTCTTTAAGTCTAAGTCAATCGAGGTATGGGTAAATATCGGCGGCGCAACTGTATGGGCAAGAAAGATTATGATAAAGAAGGGTTCTGGGGCTTCATATTCTATTGTCAAAGCAAATGATACTTTGTACTGGTTCGGTGATGATGGGGACTTTTATGTATTGGATGGTATATCGCCTAAGGTTATCAGTAAATCATACAGGGCAGAATTGGATAAGTTAGTAGGTAAGTCATCCATATATGGCTATGACTTTAGGGAAGAAGGATTAGTCCGGTGGTTTGCGCCTATTGATGGTAAATGCTTTGTGTTCGATTACACTAAAAACCTGTTCTCGGAAGATAATACTTGGGCAAGCGGCGAGTTTGGCCGTATGCCGTTTAATTCTCAGATGGTTCTTGATGGTGAGACTTACGTCGGGGATTACAATAACACCGGGTTGATATATCACTGGGATAAAGATTACGTCACAGATAACGGTGGCGAAATAAGGGTCTTACGTCAATTTCTTGTGCCACTGTCTTCTGATGAAACTATGTCAAGAGTTAACAGGCTCAGAGTAAGAGTTAAACGTGGAGTTGCTACAGCTACAGAGACATCCCCTGTTGCGCAGATACGCTGGCGGTTTGATCAGGACGATTGGGGTAATTACGAGGATATAGACTTAGGTGCTGCCGGGGATCGTAACCCTTATATTGATATATGTGGGTTAGGGATAGGGAGCGAACTATCTATAGAAATTTTAGAGACTGACGCTGTTGAGTTTTTAGTAACAGGATTAATGTTGACTGTTGAGGCGTTGGGGAGATAATATGCCAAATCCATCATTAGGAGCAGGACTTGCATACGAGGGGCCGCCGCCTGAAATCATGGCGATTGACCCGAAACTGTTTGATTATCTTTTGATGCTACATGCGAGGTTGTTCGGTATACCTACAGGATCAGGGGATTTGGATGATGTGAACGTAAACGGTGCAAGTCTGACATTATCCAGCAATACAACATATGTGCACTCAAACTTAGCGACTGTTACGGCGTTTCAACATCACGGGGCTACCGGACATGATGCCTTATTAAAGGCCACTGCTTCTACAGATGCCACAGCCTCTACGGTATCGTTATCAAATAATCAATCGGCGGTGAGTGTAACTTCTGCCGATAGCACAGATTTACCGACAGTTATTACGCTGGCAAACGAGATTAAAGCGGATGTAAATACATTAGTGAGTAACTTTAACACAGCGGAGACGGAAATAAGGGGCGATGTGAATCAGATTGTCACAGACTTGAATGCGGTAAAAGATAGTCTTAATAATTTAAAAGCAGTAATGCGGACAGCAAACTTATTGGCAACATGATAAAACGACTTAATGAAGATGATATTATGTTTGTAAACAGGATAATGAGAGATAAACAGATATATCCATATATTTCAGACGATGGCTGCCCGAATGTGGAAGATTTCACGGCATTACCGATATTGCAAAATGAGGGATGCTATGTGTTATCGCCAGATGATAATTCAGTTTTTATTTTCTATCCCTGGAATTATGTGACATATGAAGTACACACTTGTATTTTACCTGACAGCAGGGGTGTTATAGCGACAATGCTTGGCAGAGAAGTTTGTTTATGGATGTTTGATTATACTTTTTGCCGTAAGATTGTGACTCATATTCCGGTAAATAATCCTTCTGCATATGCTTTGGCTTATCGGGTCGGATTCAGGAAAGAAGGCTTGAATAAGCAGTCGTTCTTAAAGAACAATGAACTACATGACCAAATCTTGATGGGTCTATATAAGGGGGTGGTATCATGCCAGCAGCAATAATCGGAGCAGCAGTAATAGGAGGGGCTGCCAGTTATTACGGAGCAAAGGAACAAGGTAAAGGTATTAAGTCAGCGGCAAACACTCAAGCCACAGAACAGCAACGCTTACTTGATTTCCAGAAACAGGTCTATGGGGAAGGTCAGCCATTCAGAGATATATCCCTGCAATACGCTCAAACAGGCGCTAAGGCACTTCCATCCCTCTATGACTATGTAATGAACCCTCAAATGTCAGAAGGGGCAAGGATGGCCGCTACGGAAGGCCAGAACTTAATTTCACAGGATGCGGCAACAGCAGGTTCTCCTACTTCCGGCCCGGCACAGATAGCAAAGAGTAATTTCCTTGCTCGCCTCATGGCCTCAGAGCGTGACAGGCAGGTAGGAGATATGTTCAGGCTTGCAGGCTTCGGTGGCGATGCCTCTGGTATGGCTTCAGGGGCTACAGGGCAGGCGGCAGGCTTGGCAGGTCAGGCGGCAGGTATAGGCGGCAACATCGCAAACCTACAGATGGCTCAGGGGGCGGTTAAAGGTGGATTGTATAATACTATCGGGCAGACAGCGGCACAACTGCCAATGCAGTATCAGTTATATAAATTGATGAATCAGCCGGATGGACAGACTACACAACAGATGCCTCAATCAACAAATCCATATTATTTCCCATCCATGCAACAATATCCCGGATACGGTAATTCCGGGGGAGGGTGGTCATAATGCCTAACGATATTTTTATCCCACAAGCTCAAGATATGTTAACTCCTGCCATGAACTTATATAAGCTCATGCAGCAGAAGAAGGAGTTTGAGTTAGAGCAGCAGAAGCAGGGAAGTTTGCAGGACTATCATAAGCAGATGGGGCTACAAAACAAGATGCAGAATGTTATATCTCTTGCTAAAGACCAGCCGGAAGCGGCGGCACAGATGTTTAATAGTGATCCTGAATTGGTGCAGATGAATAAAGGTGTACCGGTTAAATTCTTAGGAGTAAAAAACGAGTGGGCTCACTTTGAAACAGATGATGAAGGTAATGTTACAGGAATTAGTAAAACAGGTCAGATAAAAGATTTCGGTAAGAAGGGGAAAACAAAAACTGAAACTGAAGCTAATTCTCTTGAGAAAATCCTTGCTGATAGGGTTGCGAAAGGGGATTTAACCCTTGAAGAAGCATATAAATTGAAAAGCACTGCTCAACCTACCGGCACTACAGTTAACATTGATACTGCCGGAAAGAAATTCTGGGGTGAAATGGGCACTGAAACTGTTAAATTATTTACTAAAGAGAGAGAAGCGGCACAAGAATCTGTAGTTGGATTGAGAACCATCGGAGAAGCAAGGCGTAATTTACAAGCTGGCATATATTCGGGATCAGCAGCTAATATCAAATTGGGTGTTGATAAATGGTTACAGGAAGTTGGGTTCAATATAGGTGGAGAAAAAGCCTCAAATACGGAAGCATTTGCAGCGGCTACAGGTAAACTTGTAGGGAAGATTATAAAACAATTTGGCGCTGGTACTGGCCTATCTGATGCAGACCGTGAATATGCAGAGAAGATTGCTGGTGGCAAGATTACGTTAACCGATGAATCTATGTCTAAAATATTCGAGATAGCTGACAGGGCAATGAGGATAGAAATAAGAGAATATAATAAGAAGGCCGAAGGCATAGAATCAAGACCAGAAGCAAAAGAATTTCCATTTTCTTTCAAAATAGAAGAGCCGCCTCATCCCAATTTGACATCGGAAGAACAAAAAAGACTTGATGAATTGAGAAAGAAAAAAGGCGGGCAATAGTATGCCATTAACTAAAACTGAAGAACAGGAATTAATGACATTGGAATCTAAGGAAAAGGGAGTTAGCGTTCCATCTACCTTATCACCAGAAGAAGAAATGGAATTACAATCATTAGAGAATAAGGCATATGCTCCTCAACCTGTTGAAATTAAGCCGTCTGGTGAACCTATGTCATTGGGGCAAGTTGGTAAGGAAGCTATATCTAATATACCTGAATCAGCAGGACAATATTTATCGAACATTTATCAGGCGATAAGACATCCTATAGATACAGCGGAGACATTGGAGCAGCTTACATTGGGGTTGGTAGAGAAACTTATTCCCGGAGAGCAACGAGATGAAAAGACGGTTGATGCTTTTGGTAATTTCTTCAAAGAAAGATATGGTGGCATAGAAAATATAAAGCGAACCATTGCCAATGATCCTGTTGGTTTTGTATCAGACTTATCAACAATATTAACTGGTACTGGTGCTGCAATATCTAAAACGGGTCAAGTGGCTAAATTAGGTGGAATTACTCAAGCTGGTAAAACAATAACCAAGATAGGTACTGCTATTGAACCCTTAAGTATTGCAAAGGCTGTTCCTATAGGTATTGCCAAATTAACTCCACAAGGAGTTATTGATAAACTTTATGCAAGTTCTGTGAAGATGTCTACGGTATTACCAGCGGCAGAAAGAGCTAAAAGAATTACTACCGGACTTGATGAAGCAATATTGCCTACGGAAAAAGGGTTGCATAAACTTTGGGGCAGGATAAATGATACAAATAAAGCTATATCAGATAATATTGTAGATGCTGCAAGAAAGGGTGAAAAAATTAATGCAAACATGGTTGTTGGTAAGTTAGATGATTTAAGAGCTTTTTATAAAAATACACTTAACCCTAAACCATTCCTTGATGAAATTGATGATATAGAAAAGACATTCAGAAAAGCACATGGTTCTAAAATTCCTATAGATAAAGCGCAAAAGATAAAACAGAATACATATGTATTATTAAAGAAACATTATGGGGAATTGAAAAACCTTAATATAGAAGCACAAAAAACATTAGCCAGGGGAATAAAAGAAGAGATTGCAAAGTTACATCCTGAGATTAATACTCTTAATAAAACTGATTCAGCATTAATGTCTTTAGAAGAAAGTATTGAGAGAGCAACGGCAAGGATAAGGAATAGAGATTTAATTGGTTTAGGAGTAAAAACTGGAACAGGTGTCGGCGGTGCAGTAGATGTTGTGACTGGTATGAAGGGGCCGGGATTATTGACTGGTTTAACGACAAGTATTCTTGACACTCCTGTTATTAAAGCAAAATTATCTATAGTTTTACACAAAGCAAAAAATAGGACTATTACAAACAAATATGCTGCTCCACGAAATGTTTTATATCAGACTGGCAGAACATCTGAGTTGGAGGAATAAATAATGTCGAACGCTGGCGCACAGCACTATTCTAAGCAATTTATAGACGGCAATGGGAACCCATATTCAGGGGTCAAGGTCTATCACACAGCCGCCGGTACGGATACGCTTAAAAATGTCTGGACGGATGAGGGTAAGGTGACTCCTGCCGCTAATCCTGTAGTGGGTGACTCAAGGGGCATGGTGTCATTTTACGCCGATGGCGATTATAAACTCGTCATAAAAGATACTGATAATGTGACACTATATACTTGGGATAATGTAAAGATTACCTCTGATACGGCGACATTGTGGGAGGGAAATGCTGGGACAGCGTATCCATCTGCCGCCGCTGCCAATAGATTCCAGCAATTTGTCAAACATAATGCTTCAAATGAAATACTTGAAATAGGGATTAATAAAGGTAGTGCATTTATGCCGTTGACATTGGGCATTTATGCCTCAGCATTTGCAAGTTTCACCGATGCAGTCACGGCGGCGGCAAACAGGATATTGATTATAGATGCCTCGATCAATCTGCCTGCTGGAGCGATTACTATACCATCCAATGTATCAGTATATCCTATACAAGGTGGAGTTATCAATAAAAGTTCCGCAACATCTCTCACCATCAACGCTCCCATGGTCGGCAATCCCATGCACCAGTGGTTGAATGGGTTTGCGGCGGGGGAGGTAACGTTTGGTGTTAACAGTGTTTATATGACACAACCTTTTTGGTGGCAAGTTAATTCAGACCCTGGTATTACTGACATGACTATTGCAATAAATTGCAGTATAAAGGCTGGTCGCAGTGTTTTAATAGATGGTATTCATGGGACTACGGGTTTACATAGAATAACTAATGATTTTCAAAACCAGTTAATAATAGGTGTTAATAATGGTACATTAAAAAAACTATCAGGAACATCTTATATTTTAGATACAACTCATGGTGCACACCGTGTTGGTATGAAGAATTTAAGGTTTGATGGAAATTCTTTAGATGGGATAGCAGTGATTTGGAGAGCACACTATTCTACACTTGAAAATATTTATGTTGAAAATGTTACTGGTACTTACGGAATGAGAATATCTGGAGTTAACTTATCAAATTTCTCTAATGTCACCATTCAAAATGTGCATTCTGGCTTATTGATATCTCAATCTGGTGATACTGGTGTAAGTCCTACCCCAACTTATGGTTGTCTTTATTCCAGCTTTAATAATATAATAAGTGTTCCTACTACAGGGCCAGCATTAAAGTTGGCCGGTAGTCAGGTACAAGCGTTGTTATTTACTGATTTATATATAGAGAGTGCTGGGTTTACACTAACTACACCTACAGTTTATTTAACAGATGGGCCGATTGCTGATATTCATTTTAAGAACCTAAAAGGAGAGTATGGTATATTAACAAATTCCTTTATTAAGGCTGATACTTCTGATGTTTATAATATACATTTCAATGGTGGTAGAATATCTACTGGGTATGCACAAACAATACCGGTGTTTGATTTTGTAAATACAAATGACTACTCTGTTAAAAATATATTGTTTTTATCCACACCATCATCAGCGGGCAGAAATTATATAAAACTAACTGGGACAAGGCAAGGATTAATAGAGAATAATGTTGTTTATAGCACAACAGATTTTTCATTTATTAATGATGTAAGTGGAAATTACTATATTACAGAACGCAATAATGGTCATAGTAGAGATGGTATTAATTGGCCTGGGAAAGGCACTAATACATGGACAACAGCTACACCATTAACAATTGATAATAGCCAATTCACTCAAATATACTCATCGGCAACTATGCAACCTATAAATCCAAGTATGCCGTTTTTAGTTACTCTTGCAGACGATACATCTTATAATATACATGGTGATGGAGGTATAAGTGCTGCTGGTGACTTTTCGGGTGTTATAACAATAGGAACATGGGGTGCGGTTGCTGCTGATAAAAATAATTTTGCGACGTTTTATGCACAAGTTTCTTCTGGTTCTGGTAGTCAGTTAAACACCCCTATTTCTGTTGGTAGTAATGTTGAGATATTGAATAATGCAGATAATACAAGTGCTGTATTGTCTACAACAACAGATGGAAAATTAGGGGTACAAATTGGTTATGTTGGTGGAGGGGCTAATAGATACATTAAACTTTATAATAGAACAGGAGCTTCTATAACTTTATTTATTCGTATAGAACAGTTAGGTGGTTATTTAGCAACATAATTTCTTGACAACTCCCCCATCCTGATATATATTTACCTTCGTGTGGTACGCTTATCGGGAAATAAGCCAAATCATAAAACAATCAATAGGCCCTTTGTGGATGTGTCGTTCTGCGACCAGACTTCCCGATGTCTGACCATACCATCCCAGAGGGCCTATTTGTTTTTTTAAGGGAGGTTATACATGGCAGAAGAAATATTATCAAAAGATGATGTCAAACAGATGATGCTGATGAGATTTGCCTACGCTGAGGATGATTTTCAGTATATCGAGTCAGCACTCAGCATCATGTACGAGTACGGTTACAAGGAAGGGTTGGAGCATGCCGCAAGGGAGGCTGGCAGGCAGTTTGCGGATATATTGGGAGCGGGAGGGTCAAATGTTTCAGGCTAATATCGAGGGATTACAGCAGTTAAAAGATGGCACTGTCAAATTTACTTTGACCTGTCCAGAGGACAAACTTGTCACGGTGTCAGAGTATCGTAAAAAGGGCAAGGTTACTATCATGGGCATAGATGAGGCACCCGTCACTGACAGCAGGCTTACAGTACTGGCAAACTTGCATAGCGTGGCGTTGCAGATTGCAGAAGCGATTGATAAGGAGTTGTCACAGGAAGTAGAGATTGAACAGTTAACGATGGGGGTGGGCGATGAATGAGAATGCAATAGTTGAATATGAAGAGAAGCCATTAACTATTAGTGAGCTTAAAGGACAAGTGAATCTTATACAACAGGTGATGAAAGAGGTTATGGTTCGGGGTGAGCATTATGGCGTCATACCAGGGTGTGGGGATAAACCTGCACTATTAAAGCCCGGTGCGGAAAAGCTGATATTTACATTCCGGCTTGTGCCTGATCCTCTGGAAGACATCATCGAATTACCAAATGAGCACCGGGAATATAGATACAAGATTAAATTATATACAAAGCATGGTGTTTATCTTGGTGCTGGTGTAGGGTCTTGCTCTACGATGGAGAGTAAGTATCGCTATCGTAAGGCTGATCTTCTTTGTCCTGAATGTGAGCAGGCAGCAATCATCAAGGGTAAGGCTGAGTTTGGGGGCGGGTGGTTATGTTACGCCAAGAAGGGAGGTTGCGGTAAGAAATGGACAGATGCCGATAATCCCTTTGCGGGAGTATCTACTGACAGGGTAGAACACGATAATCCTGCCGACTATTATAATTGTGTAACTCCTGATACTAAGGTGCTGACCCGTGATTTGCAGTGGGTACCAGCCGGAGAAATAATGTCTGGTGATATATTGGTCGGGGTTGAAGAAAATATGACCGATCAATATGCTCGTCATATGGCCATTGGTGAAGCTACCGTGCATGGACGCAAACTCGATGAGCTATACGAATTAACCCTTGAAGATGGTCGAGTGATAAAGTGCAATGGCGAACATAAATGGCTGGTAAAGAAAATCGGACTAAAGGGCACTGAATGGGTGAGCACTCAAGACATACTTCGGGAAATCACTGAGAGAAAAGGTCGCCCTCGCAACTGGTCAATTATGAGTGTGTTTTTCCCTTGGATAGAAGATACATCAAAAGAAGCTGGCTATATAGCAGGACTACTCGACGCTGACGGCAGTCTTGGCTCTACACAGTTATCCGTTTTGTTCGCACAGCAACAAAATATAATACTTGCTTTAATTCAGAACGGCTTAACTGTTCGAGGTTATCAACTCGGTATTGATTCTGTAAAAACCGCTGAATCCGTTGAGCAAAGTCTCTCACAAAAGCAGGTCTATCAATTACGAATAAGGGGGGGATTTGCTGAACAACTTAGGCTTCTTGGTAGTATCCGACCGCCTCGACTTATGGAGCGGTGGTTAACCTTTTGGGATTTATCTAACCGTAGATTAGAGGGTAGAGGATCGGGTGCTGGAAGACCAGTGAAAATTATTTCAATTGAACCTATCGGGATGGGCGAGGTTGTACTCTTGGGAACCTCATGTAGAACTTATCTTGCTGAAGGATTAGTTTGCCATAATACTTGTCAAAAAATGGCAAAAAAAAGGGCATTGGTGGACGCCTGCTTAACTGTTACAGCAGCAAGTGATATATTTACACAAGACATTGATGAAATGGCAGCAGACGGGCTTGTGGGTGGTCAGGGACAAGAGAAATCAAAGTCTCCGACAACACAGCCACAGCCTCAACGTAAAAGTGAAAAGCAGGATGAAAATCGTTTTGCGGAACAAGAGAAATCAGCAGGGGGGCTTACAATTACAGACATCAAGGTACAGACCGGTACAAATGCAAAGACAAAAAAGGACTGGACGAAATATGCTATCACTGCCAGCGATGGCAAGATATGGTCTACATTTTCAGATACCATCGGCAAAGGGGCTACTGAGGCTATGAAGGCGGGGGCTATCGTGTCAATCAGTGGTACGGAAGGATCGTACGGCTGGGAATTACAGGAGCTTGAGATTGTTCAGCAGGGTGATAGCACGCCTGACACTGATGATGGATGGACTAAAGAGAAGATTATTGACATCCTCACCAGCAGCGACAACCTTGACACGCTGAAGGCTAACTGGGCGTCACTATTGCCGCATATCAGCAAATTGGATGGGCAGGGAAAAGCTGATTGTCAGGGAGCACATGACCAGACAAAACGGTTCATTGGGGAAATGAAGTGATTCCGACAGAATATATTGACAGCACCCATCAATACTACATCGAGGGAATTGAGGTTCCTTCTGTGACAACAATCCTCAAGGCCGCTGGCCTCTACAATGAGGATTACTTTACGGAGGAATCACGGACAAGGGGCACATACACTCACAAGGCTTGTCTGTATTACTTGCAAGATGACCTTGTGGAGGAGAGCATCCCTGATGAATATCGGGGATATGTGGAGGCGTTTAAGCGGTTTTGGGCTGAATGTGATATCGAGATCGTGGTGGGTGAATGTGAACGACCATTATTCAATTATATACTACGGTATGGGGGTACACCAGATATTCCATGCAAAATCAATACTAACGATAGCCTGATAGATATTAAGACCGGCGCAGAGACGTCAACCACTGGAGTACAGTTGGCCGGATATATGCAGTTGCTTAATTATCCTGTTAGGCGCTATGGCCTGTATCTCAAGGCTACAGGCAAATATATGTTGATACCCTATACAGACAGGAACGATATTAAAATATTTAACAGTGCCCTCTCATTATATCATTGGAGGGCAGAAAGGAATCTATTATGAATGAGATACAGACACAGGTAATTGACAGTAAGGCTATGACATCACTTGAATATGCAAAGAATCTGGTCATAACAAATGATGATCATTGCAGGGAGGCTATCGCCTATGGAGATGGACTATCTGCCCTGATTAAAGAGATTGAAGATACGTTCAGGCCAACTTTGAAGAAAATGGATGAAGCAAGGAAGGGACTATACAAGGAAATGACAGATAGAATAGAACCTGTCGAAGAGGCGAAGAAACTTATTAAGAGTAAACGGATAGTCTATACAGAGGAGCAGGAACGCATCAGGAAGATAGAAGAGGCCCGATTACAAGCATTAGCACGGAAGCAGGCAGAGGAGGCCGCCCTTGCCGCCGCAATAGCTGCTGAGGAAGCCGGAGAAGGTGCAGAGGCCGAGGCAATCATCAATGAGCCTGTCCATGTCCCCACAGTTATAATTCCCAAAACAACGCCTTCTGCGGGCGTCTCAGGGGCGATCAGGGAACTCTGGTCTGCGGAGGTTACTGATTTGCGTGAGTTACTATGCTCAATAATTGGTGACATGAAAATAGTTGACCGTTTAGTTGTTAATCCTTATATTACCGTTGAGGCAAACAAGTCGGTCTTGGATGGTATAGCACGCAGACTGCATGATAAAATGATGGTTCCAGGGGTCAAAGCGGTATCGAGGAAGGTTTGATGTGTCTTTTCAGGGCGACAATCGAGGACTTTCAGATCATTCCGAAAATATGGCAAAACAAGATATACATGAAAGATTTTTTAGTAAACTATCTGTAACTAATAAATGTTGGTTATGGAAAGGATTTACAAGAGTAGATGGTTATGGCTCCTTTTCTTTTAATGGAAAAGAATGTAGATCCCATAGGGTAGCATTTGAATTATTTAAAGGGCCTATCCCGGAAGGATTGCAAATTGATCATCTTTGTAGGGTGAGGCATTGCGTTAATCCTGAACATCTTGAAGCTGTTACTTTAAAAGAAAATATAAATAGAGGTATTAGACATAAAAAATCTAAAATATTCTGCAATCAAGGACATTATCTAAGTGAAGCAAATGTATATTATATGCAAACAAGAACCAAAACAGGACGTCACTGTAAATTATGTTTTGAGGTTACGAGAACGAAAAGATTAAATAAAACAAGAATGCGACTAATGGAATATTATTCAAAAAAATGTCCTGTAATACGTTGGGTTGGTAAATATTTAAAGTAAAGGAGTATAACCTATTGAAAACATACATTGGCATTGATAACGGGGTAACAGGAACGGTGACAATTATCGGCGACAACAGGGTTATACATTTCCCCATGCCCATTAAGTCAGAGCAATCCTACACTAAGACCAAACAGAATATCACAAGAATAGACTATCCTGCTCTCCGGGAAGCCCTCTGGAATGACATCTGTGTGGCTACAGGCGTCTTTTGCCTATTGGAAAGGCCGATGGTGAACCCTGGACGGTTTAAGGCCACTGTATCGGCTATAAGAGCGTTAGAAGCGACCTTGATAGCATTGGAACGGCTGTCAATTCCATTTGCTTACATAGACAGCAAGGAATGGCAGAAGGCACTACTTCCGCAGGGATTAGATAAAGGTGACTTAAAAAAGGCGGCGATTGACGTTGCAAGGCGATTATTCCCACAGGTAAAGACAAAAGATGCAGATTCATTACTCATTGCTGAGTACGGTCGAAGGATGAAATATTGAAGCAGTGCAAGCACACAAAGAAGCTCGGACTGCCGCCAATGTACCTGCAATGGCGCATTGAAATGTCACGCAAGGGGTATGTGCAGCATCAGTGTAAGTTGTGCGGGGCGTGGGCGGTCTGGAAGAAGGAGCGTGTGACAGTTATTAAATAATCCTTAATAACTCAAAATAAGGCTTGACAAATATTTGACTGTAATATAGAGTAATAGCGTTATGGAATCCATGAGAAGAATCCACTTTATTATAATTTATGTCTATGCAGGGGTATTCGTATTGGCAACAATGCGAGAGACGCCTTCTCACGTCTCCATAACTGCCCCTGTATAGATTTAAGTTTTAATGAAAGGGTAATGGGTGAGCAATATCGAAGCTGCACTTACTTATCTTCGCAAAGGGTATAGTTTACTTCCTGTCCAAAAGAACAAAAAACCTTTCATCGAATGGGCTGAATACCAGAAACGACTTCCAACTGAAAAAGAAATAACTGATTGGTGGCAGAAATGGCCTAATGCGAACATTGGTATTGTCACTGGATCAGTTTCCGGCATTGTCGTTGTAGATGTAGATGAAGCTTGTGGTTTTGAAGAATTAGAGAAATATATCCCAGATAGCCTAATTTGTCCTACAGCCTCCACTGCAAGGGGGGGTAGGCATTATTATTTTAAGGCACCTGAACAACCTATCCCTGGCAATGTTCGGGGGCTTCCAGGTATTGATCTGAGAGCAGAAGGTAATTTTATCATGGCACCGCCAAGCGTATACCATGAAGGCACAGTGCATGGTGTATGGGAATGGCTTCCCGATCTTTCGCTTTTAAACACGCATTTGCCTTGTCTTCCAGATTCTTTATTAGCATATTATAATAATAAGTCTTTATTAAATAATATATATAAAAATCGCAACAATCATGCCAATCAGAAATTATTTTTACAGGGTTCTCGTGATAATGACATTTTTCATGTAGCAAATTGTCTGGTAAAGGGAGGAATGACACATGATAACATAACCCAAGTGCTTGAAATACTTGCTAATAATTGCCAGCCTCCATTTCCCGAAAAAGAAATACCACTAAAAATAGAAAGTGCAATAAAAAGGTCTGAAAGGCGGGAACATACCCTTTCCGATGAAGTTTTAGAATATGCACTGTCTACAACTGGCAACTTTATGTCTACAGACGTCTATAACTGTCTACAACTGTCTACGAGGGATGAAAAGAAGAATGTTAGTATAATTTTGAAAAGATTATGTGAGAAGAGAATTATTGAACGATATGGAAATAAGAATGGACATTTCAGGAGAGTAGAGAATGATATGGAAGCTATTGACATAATAGATGAAATACCAAAAGGAATTGATATTAAATTACCTTTCAATTTACATAAGTTAGTAAAGTTATTACCCAAAAACATAATAGTATTTGCTGGGGCATCAGATGCAGGAAAGACTGCATGGTTACTGAATATTGTTAAAGATAACATTGATAAGTTTAAAATTAAGTATTTTTCATCGGAGATGGGTGCTATTGAATTAGCAAGTAGGTTGCAGGGTTTTGAGGATTTGGATAAGCGGAAATTAAAAGGGGTTTTTTGGGAGCGGTCTTGTGATTTTCAAGACGTCATTGATCCTGATGGAATTAACATTATTGATTTTTTAGAAATACATGATGAATTTTATAAAGTAGGCGCAATTATTAAATTGATATTTGATAAGCTAAAAAACGGACTATGTTTCATAGCATTACAGAAGAACCCTGGAACGGAATATGGGTTAGGCGGTGCAAGGAGTATTGAGAAGGCAAGATTATATGTTTCAATTGATCCCAATAAAGCGAAAATTATCAAGGCTAAGAATTGGATAAATTCACAATATAATCCTAATGGATTACAGATAGAATTTAAGACAGTTAGCGGATGCAATTTATATCCAGTATCAACGGATTGGTATCGGCCATTGAAATAAGGGGTGAACATGAAATCATTTGGTGGTTTTTATAAGGGCAGGAAATACAGAAGTATATTAGAAATTAAGTGGGCAATCTTTTTTGACTATTTGGGATGGTTATATGAATATGAACCTTTTGGATTAAAAGGCTGGATACCTGATTTTGCCCTATATGGTACAGATGGTCAGATTATATTGGTGGAAGTAAAACCCATCACAGCAATTGATTATAAAGTATGTAATAAAATATCTAAAGCTGATGATGGTGAACATGAATTATTGTTATTGGGGTTAAGTCCTTTAAATGAAAGTAAATCATGGTACTCTCCTGCATTGGGATGGTTGACTGAAAGCAAAATGGGGATGGATATTTGGGGGCCGGACTGGGGCCACGCCATGTTTAATGCAAATCAAAGATATGGATTTTTCCATGAACATAATTCATATAGAGATAGGATAACCGGAGAAGGTGATGGAGATAATCACCTAATATTACCATCATGGGACGATATAGAAATGCTATGGAATCAGGCATCTAATAAAGCACAGTGGATTAAACAGGAGGGTCTGACATGATTACATTCACCGCAAGTCTGCACAAGGTACAAATTGACAGGGAAGGTGAGGCAAGGATCACGCTGACAGTGCCATTATCTGACAGGGAGCAAGTGCTTAATTTGAGCATGTTGACGGAGACGGCGCTAAAAGTGAGTGTAGAGGAGGGTCAGGAATAGGGCTAATCGTGACAAAATGGCCTGTTTTGGTATCGTTTCAGGGGAAATTAAGGTATGTGGCAAGGGGGGGGGGTATTGAAACGGCTTAAAATGGCAGCCAGGTGGTTTAAAATTGAAAACAGTATAAATAAAGGGTTAAAGTGATTGAACTGATACACGGCGACTACAGGGAATGTATGGCGATGATTGCCAAATATATAGACGGTTCAGAGGTTGAGGCTCACTTAGCCGATGGTTGGACGGTGAAGTTCTGCCGGTTCTATCAGTTCGATAAAATGTGTTATTTGGCGATGAAAGAGGACAATGAATAAAAAAGTAATATGCAATAAGGCGGGTAGTCATAGCGGGTGTGATGGATGCTTGCATTACGAGGAACATGAAAAAATGCTGGAGCATTCAGCGTTCTCTTGTACCGTCTGGGCAGATTGTCAAAATTGGGATACCGGAGAATTCTTCAAGCAGAGATGTGTGCATGTGGGGCGGAATTTGAAATGTTTGGACAAATAATTTCTTGACAGATTAACAGGTATCAGGTATATTAACGACATCATGCTCAGGGGACAATCAAAACAATTAAATAGAGAATTGATATGGGCGCAGCCTCTACCCCTGAGCAGGTTGTTGTTGCGTCCAGAAACGGCAGAACGGCTACACATTTGAAGGAGTGTGTGGCCGTTTCTGTTTATAAAGGGGGGGTAACCATGATTAACCGTATCAAGCTCTACTTATTCCGCAGATGGCTCAGAAAGCATGTTGCAGAGCGTACCAGGCGGACACTGGCCTGTTGGATTGCATCGAATGGTCTTAGGTTCAGGAAGGCGGGGAATTTATGACATGTCCACGTTGCCAGGGGTTACTGGTCACAGATACAGCATACGAACACGGGGTCTGGCAGAAAGAGTCCAGGTGCATTAATTGTGGCCGGCGGTATTCGGTAGAAACGCAGACTGCGAAGGTTGATGTTTACATGGGGAGGATGCAGGACGGTTACAAGCCCTGGAAGCGGGTCAAGCCGGAAGTGTTGCCGAAGGTAAAGAAATTACTGGACAATGGCTATAATCCGACTGAGGTATCCCGTGAAGTGGGCTGCCATGTTTTAACGGTGAGGAAGATGATTGCAGCGCATGGCTGGGATTATCGGTCTGGACGACCAAACAGGAGGGGTAAAGATGAACTGGCAATGGATTGACACGGCTACAGGCTGTATTGTTGGCATGATAGTCATGGCGATTGTAATAATTATCGGGTGTGCTATTGGCAGGGATTAAGGAGGATAAACCATGACCAAACTTGAAGATATTTTGACTCAAAAAGAATTATTTATCTACAAATGGCAACTTGGTATTTTGGGAGACTTCAAGAAAAGTCTTATGCACACTGTAACTAAAGCGGATGAATCTAATTTATCTCGTCTTGAAGAAGGTTTTCCTATGGAGGTTTCAAGTTACAGATGCTTTGCTTATAGAGAGGGTTGGTGGCAAGAAGTGGAAAAGAAGGTGGCTAAATGGCAGGAGGACAAACCATGAATAAAACAACCTGCCCTACTTGTGGGAGTAAGTGTAGAATGATTAGAAAGTCATGCCCTCTTGTTGACTGTAGAGGAGGTAACTATTTAACTGAGACATACCAACCACTTCCCCAACCTGACCTGACAAAGCTGAGAAACATCTATTCTAAGCACGATAATGTAGATTATTCAAACTTTTTACGATTAATTTGTGACCCATACTTTAAAGAAATTTGGCAAGCAGTCAAGGAGGTCTTAGATGAAAGAACTTGACCCAACTAAACCCTATTGCCGGAGGGATGGGAAACCGGCAAAGATAATATATACATTTAAAAATGGTAAACATTTTGTGGTATTAGAAGATACTGATAGCTGGATGGTGGTATATCCTGACGGAAGATATATTGGAATAAACCACCCAGAACAAGACCTTATCAATGTTCCTGAGAAGCATGAGGTAGAGGTATATTTTTGTAAAGATCATAGTGGAAGTATATACGCATCTTCAATAAATAGCCACCTAATGAAGGTTCTTGCCAAAAAGACAATAATATTCGAGGAAGGGGAGGGGTTATGACAGACCGTAACGACTGGTTTGCCGGAATATTCATCGCCCTCGCAATCGGGATCGCACTGGGTTACGCCTATCGGTATGCACAAGAGCCGTTAGCTTATGAAGATAGATATGAGGCGGCCATTGATGAGTTATCGGTGGTTGTGAGGGAGGAGATATGCCGATGAATGTATGTAAATGGCAAGTAGATGAAGATGGAACATACGCAACCCAATGTAACAATTATTTTACATTCGATGATGGCGGCCCGGAAAGCAATGGTTTTAAGTTTTGTCCTTATTGTGGGGCTGAGTTGGAGGAAATGAAATGCCAATAGCACCGAAACCATTACAAATTGATTATAGGGCATTACAAATTACAGTATATTGCAGGGATTGCGGAACGTATCTTGACGTCAAGTGGAATGATGCAGTCAAAGGTGAGATTGCCGTAGAACCCTGTCAGTGTAAGCTGAATGAGATTAGGAAGGTGTATGAGCAATACAAACACATGGATAGGGCAATGACTGACCCGATATTGTTTGAGGGTGTAGACGTCAAGTTTATTCTTATGAATAAATTCTGGCAGGCAATCAAGGCAGTATGTGAGCCTGAGCCAGATGAAGGGGGTGACGATATTGGCGATTAGACCAATTATATTCTCCGATGAGATGGTGCGAGCTATTCTTGATGGCAGGAAAACACAAACAAGGCGACCCATTAAACCACAGCCTATCTTACATTCACCTATTGGTATTGCAGGTCAACAGATAGAGCCTATTGATGATAACACAAATATGTGGGCTGTATATATTAATAAGCGTCCTGCCATATGGGATATTTATAGGAATGCCTTTAAGTGTCCTTATGGTAAAGTAGGGGATACTTTGTGGGTACGAGAGACGTGGGCAGATGTTAATTCTGAGAATGGCCCGGCAATACTATATCGGGCAGGTCAGCATTATCACTTTTGCGTAGATGATGCTTATCCAGTTGAATATGAACGTTACCCAAATTGTCAGTTTACTATGTGGTGTGGCGATTTACTAAGAGGTGAATCAGGCCATAATTGGCGTTCTTCTATCCATATGCCAAAATGGGCTTCACGAATAACCCTTGAAATTATAAATATCAGGGTGGAGAGATTATGGGAAATATCTGAAATGGATGCAAGGATGGAAGGTATTGAGCCATCTGAAACAGTAATGATGAAGGATGGTTCGCCATGTTATACATTGCCATTTAGGAAATTATGGACTGATATATACGGGATTGATAACCCTAAATCATGGGACGCTAATCCATATGTATGGGTGATTGAGTTTATTTGTCCTGCCGATACGCCCACTCCATAAGCCAGTTGTAAGGGTCATTACGCTCCCTGAGTAGTGCAATCAGGCGGGCCGTCTCGTTGCATTGAAGGCGTAGGTCATCTGTGGTCATAGATATATTATCGGTAATCACATGGAGGGACCTTAATTATGGCAGCTCGGTATTTCAGGGGACTTCAAAAGTCGTTATGAAAATTCCATTAAAACAAGGATTGAAACATTATGGCAGACACATATCTACGCAGTTCAAGGATCCTCGTAGGCCGGCGTGACTATTTCGCCGAGGAGGATCCCAACACGGTCAAGGTCAATGGGATTGAGATGACAATTGACGAGTTCAGGGCAATGAAGCCGGGCAGGAAACAGCGGATGGGGATATATCAGGAAATAAAGAAAACCCCTGACGAGTGAGCAATCAGGGGTTGGGAAGTGTCAGGGATTACCTGACCGTTCAGCATCCAGGAAAACAAGGATTTGTTTGTACCCATTACATCCGCTACATTCTTCTTTCAGGTTCAGGTGGGTCTTGCATTGCGTAGGACATGCAACGGTCGTCGTGTTAAGGTTCATTTCACACCCCTTTCAGCCTCGTTCAATTGCTTTCGTTTAGCTATATCGGTCGTCCAGACATAATCATTATCATCCTGATAATATTGCAGATCCATTTCAGATACCTCCACAGTTCCAGTCCACCAATACTTTCCCTGAGTTTTAGATAGTTGATATAATTTCATTTTATTACCTCCTTTTTACCCCGCCGTGGCCTATTCCACAGCGGTAACAAACGTCAAACTCCCCTTCTGCACCCACTTCTCCCCACTCCCGCCAACCGGGGAGATCAGGAAGTCCACCCGGCCGAATGCCTCCCTGATGTCCCGGATGTCAACCAGTACCTTCAGCGTGTCTACGGCCCATAATGCCTGTCGTCCCTTCATCTCCTGTACCATTTCTCTGACTGTCATTTTGTCACCTCCCAATTAATTGTTATACCTATAGTCTACAACTATTACTTATACTTGTCAAGTAACTTTATATGGCACAACGTCAAAATATTGAACACAAGATGTTGTTCCTCGTGGAACATATTGACGTATGTCACTAATTATGTTACATTTCGCAACATGCAGGCCACTAATGAACCACTTTCCCCGCTTACCAGAGAGATACCCATCGAAACCATGTTACTATACGCCCTTCAGGGTATCCCAACCGCTGAAATAGCGCGCAAAGTTAACTGTACACCCCAAAATATCAATCAAAGATTAAAACCATTTAGAGAACGCATAGATGCTTATCTACAATTTAAGTCCGACCCTGCTGCATTATGGGAGTTTCAAGAGTTTAGAGTGCTATCTTCTCTTTCCGAGTCTGATATAAACAAGGCCCGCCTCGCTGAGAAGGCTACATTTGCCGGTATTGCCCGTGACAAGGTACGCCTTCAGCGTGGTCAGTCAACAGCTAATATCCAAGCCCTCACAGCCTTAATAACGTCTATCCATGCACCCCAGACACAAGATGTTGTGGTGTCTGGAGCTGTCCCGGCGTTCGGTCAGGAGGTCTTGCCAGAACAAGAGTCCATTGATAGCTCAACTCCTGACCATGACCAAACAATCCAGTCTCCCGACTCCGACGATTCAGGGGGGTAGGGGGGGATTGATACTGTGATGTTAACGTTACCTCCCGTATGATCTGCAACTCAAATAAAAGGGTTTAATCAGGCCAAATAAGTATCCATTATTTTATCAAGTGAAGTTACCTTAAAAAGTCTGTATATATGAGATGAGAGGGAACGATGTAAGTTATTGATTCTAATAGTGTGCCTAATAATTATTTGACAATCGAATATTTTCGTGTATATTTCATTTCATGTATGATTCTTTGAATCATGTGTGTATTGTCGGAGAAGCGAGCTTCAGTCATACTTCTGAGGACTTGCAGGCTAAAGTGACTTGCATAGATACAATGCGGTCTTAGAGTCGCTCATCCGGTTTTATAGTGTCGCCATATTTTCACAAGTGCTCTGGAAAGCAAGTCCTCGCACGTGGCGGCATTGGAAAATCGGATGAGGATAGGAGCCGAGTATTCCTTTTTGTTAATATTTCCTTATTTTTCCCCTTGACAATACATCTTATTATATGGTATACGTTATCTCGTGAGATACGATGATTACACTATACTATCTAAAGAGTTTATTCATAAGATAATAACTGATACTGATATTCCTGCCGGAAAAGCAAAGCTATTATTCTGGTTTATGGCTCAAGAGCAAGTTGGCCGAGCAGATGTCATAATAGCTACGATTAATATGATGAGTAATGATTTAGGATGTTCTAAAATAGCTGTTTACAGATGGTTATCATGTTTGATTGAAAAGGGTTATATATCAAGGCATAAGACGCCGGATGGAAAGGTATTACATAATACATACATTGTGAATCCTGAATATATTAACAAGGGGAAGCTGGTAATAGATAAGGATGAAGTGCAATGAAGAGTTTATTTATAAAGGATATACCTGAGAATCTGGCCATTAAGGTTAAGGTTACGGCGGCATTAAAGAATATGAAGATCAAGGATTTTGTCATTGCCGCTCTTGAGGCATACTTAGCGAATGGGGGTAAGAAATGAGGTGCATTGGTTATGTAAGGGTAAGTACAGAGATGCAGGTGGATGCCGGTTATTCTCTTGAAGCTCAGAGACAGGATATTGAGCGATATTGTGAGTTATACAAGATTGAGCTTGTAGAGATTATTTCAGATGAGGGTGTTTCAGCAAAGAATATCAGGCGGCCAGGATTGGAGAAGGCATTAAAGATATTACAGGAGATTGATGGTCTGATTGTGGCCAAACTTGATCGCCTGACAAGGTCGGTCAAAGATTTAGGTCACCTGCTGGATAAATATTTTAAGTATTCAAATCTTATTTCTGTTTCGGAAAAGATTGATACATCGTCAGCTAATGGAAGGTTTGTTCTAAACATTCTTGTATCTGTTGCACAATACGAAAGAGAGGCGACATCAGAACGGGTAAAGCGTAGCATGGATGTAAAGAAGGACAAGGGCGAGCGAGTCGGCGGTATCCCTTATGGAAAAAGGTTATCTGCCGATGGAATACATCTTGAGGAGGATATGGATGAGCAGCATATTATAGGACATGCGAAGACATTGAAGGTTGAAGGTCAGTCTTTCAGGGCTATCAAGTCCTTAATGACGGTTAACGGTATGGTGAACAGAAATAACAGGCCATTTAGTCTGTCGGCTGTACATAGCCTTGTAAGGGGGTAATTGTATGCTCTGGGCAATAGTTATATTACTCTTTTTTATCCTAATTGTATTACTTCATATATCTAATGAAATATGAGTGAAGAAAAAGCCAAAAGTATAATAACCTCATGGGTACGCAGTCCCGCAAAGTTTGTGCAGGAGGCACTCCTTGATCCTCGTGGTAAAGGTGAGAAACCTACTACTCAGCAACTTGATGCCTTAGAAGAGATAAGAAAACTCGTCAATGCAAAGATTAAATCGTCAGATATAGCTCAGGGCAAAATTCAAGGTAAACTCTCAGAAGCCGACACTGAATATGCGAAGAAACAGGGCGTGTCTATAATGAGTGGCCAAGGCTGCGGTAAGGACAGTCTTGCCTCATGGGTAATCATCTGGTTTCTGTGTTGCTATCCATATCCGAAGATCCCATGTACCGCTCCAACAGGCCATCAATTAAAGGATATACTCTGGTCTGAGATAAATAAATGGCTACGTGGATCTCTTGTAAAAGACTGGCTTACCTGGCAGACAGATAAAGTGTTTTTCAAGGAATCCGGCGGCAAGGAATGGTTTGCCGTAGCTCGAACTACTAACCCCAAAGCCTCCGGGGAAGAGCAGGCGGAAACACTTGCAGGGTTTCATGAGGAACATATGCTTATTGTAGTTGACGAGGCATCAGGTGTACCGGAACCGGTGTTTAAACCATTGGAAGGTACTCTTACCGGCAGATGTAATTTCATCCTTTTAATCTTTAATCCTACACGTTCTAAAGGTTTTGCCATAGATTCTCAGTATAAAGACAGGTCGCAGTGGATTTGCCTGCACTGGGATGGTGAAGAATCCGAGATGGTATCAAAAGATCATGTTGACCGCATGGCTAAGAAATACGGCAGGGATTCTAATCCTTTCCGTATCCGTGTCAAAGGGCTTCCCCCTACCGCAGACGTTGATGTGCTTATACCCTGGGATTGGGTTATGGATGCAGTTGATAGAGACTTGGAACCATTAGAGAACGATCCATTGGTGTTCGGTATAGATGTAGGCGCCGGTGGTGACTTATCGGTTATTTTGCAACGTCAGGGAGCTAAAATACTAAAGATAGATACATTCGATACCGTAGATTCCGAAAAACTTACCGGCTGGGCGTTAGGCAAAATATTCGATGTTGAACCGCAGGATGTATTTGTAGATATTATCGGCTGGGGCTGGGGCGTGGCAGGAAATTTAAAAGCAAGACAACATATAGCTCAGGTCTGGGATGTGAATGTAGCGGAAGCCGCAGCTATCAACGAGCGGTTTTTCAGACTTAGAGATGAGCTTTGGTGGAATGTTAGAGAGAAATTCGAGCAAAGGGCAATTTCAATCCCGAATGATGATGAACTTATCGGGGAACTGACTACGATAAAATACGAGGAGCCTAATGGCAAGATCAAGGTAGAAGGGAAAAAGGAATTAAAAAGAAGGGGTTTGCAATCTCCAAATAAAGCAGATGCATTATGTTTAACAGAGTTTTTCCAGAATAATATCTTGCGTTCGATGAAAGAAAATAAAGGAAAGAAACGTAACCGTACGGAAAGGGCGGGGTGGAAGGTTATATGAGTGTATTTATTACAATAGAAATAGGACTGAACCATAATGGAGATATAAATATTGCAAAGAAACTCATTGATGCCGCTATTGATGCCGGTGCCGATGCCGTGAAGTTTCAAAAACGTGATATTAATACCTGCTATACGCAGGAGTTCTTAGACAGTCCTCGTGAATCTTCCTGGGGGACGACTCAAAGAGCACAAAAGGAAGGACTTGAATTTGGTTATGATGAATATGTGGAGATAGATAGATATTGTAGAGAAAAAGGGATTATCTGGTACTCAAGTCCTTGGGATGTGCCATCAGTGAAATTTTTAGAACAGTTTAATCCACCTTTTCATAAGATTGCCTCAGCTTGCATCACGGATATTGATTTGGTTAAGGCTGTATGTGAAACAGGCAAGATGATATTGGTTTCTATCGGTATGAGCACAGTAGGTGAGATAAATAAAATGCTGAGCATATTCATGGAAACAAAGAATGATAATGTGTGCCTTATGGTGACTACATCTCTATATCCCTGTCCTATAGATAAATTAAATCTCTTGCGTATCCGAAAATTTGCCAAAGAAGGTGTTTCGGTGGGATATTCCCATCATGGTATATCTCCCTGGCCAATGCTCGGTGCTGTTGCTCTCGGAGCATCTGCTATAGAATTTCATTTAACTCTTGACCGGACAATGTACGGAAGTGATCAGGCAGCATCCCTTGAACCTTATGCCGCAAAGAAAATTATCACTGAAATACGGGACATGGAGATTGCGCTTGGCGATGGTGTAATCGGGATCATTCCCGAAGAAATACCTATTATGGAAAAATTAAGGAGATTTAAATGAAGAAGAACACGGTTGCTATAATTCAAACACGCACAACCTCAACCAGACTTCCAAATAAAGTGTTACTACCCATCTGCGGAAAGCCCTTACTCTGGCATGTAATCGAACGTGTGAAGCGTTGTAAATTAATCAACGAAATAGTCGTAGCTTCTCCTTTTGATAACCGTGAGGATACCGCATCAATAAAGAAGGTAGTAGAAAAATGTGATGTATCCTTTTATCTCTATCGTGGAAACATGAATGACCTTGTTGGCCGTCATTTGGCAGCGGCAGGAAAACATGATGCCGATGTAATAGTAAGGATACCGTCAGATAATCCCTGCATTGAACCATCCGAGGTAGACAAAATTATCTGGACACAAAAACATTCAACAAAATGTCAGGATAAATTCATGTTCTCAAATACTCACAATATCCTTGATAACGGTTATCCCGATGGCTTAGGCGCTGAAGTATATAGCATGAAATTCTTTCAATGGATAAAAGAGAATACTCAGACACCTGAAGAGATGGAACATCCGCATAAGATTTGCTATGACCGTGAAGTTGTTAAAACCGTCCAATGTAATGAAGATATAAGGCGGCCTGAATTACGCTTGGATGTAAATACTCAACAAGACTTCAATTTCATTACAGAATTATACGAGGCATTGTATCCGAAAAATAACGAGTTCGGCATAAGAGATATTATTAAATATCTGGATAGGCTTAACACAGACCCGGTATTAAAAAACAAGGCGCTATCCAAACCATTCTACAGGGAAAGCGTGTTAAATGACTTATTTAAGAAGGTGCTGAAATGAAAATATGGAAAAACGGTCAAATATTACCTGAATCTGAAGCAGTAATTTCAATATATGACGATCATGCAATGTCAGGGTCAAGTGCCTTTGAGATGATGCGGACATATCAGAAAAAAACATGGAAGTTACAGGAACACATTGACCGCCTTTATGCCTCAGCTAAATTCCTTGAAATTGATATTCCATATCTGCCATATGAACTCTACGAAGCCCATGAAAATTTGTTAATAGAGAACCGCTACGAATTCGATAAGTATGATGAAATACGGAGTTTAATAAATGTATCAAGAGGCATACTGCCTATTTATAAAAATATCCTGCCTTTAGGCACACAAATCATTATGACGTGTTTTCCGCTCAAATGGATCATCCCGGATGCGTATAATTACTATACAAAAGGAGTTCCGGCATGTATACCAAGCCAGAGGGCTATACCGGCACAGTTGCAGGAGCCTAAAGTAAAGCACCGTTCAAGAATGTATCTTAAAATGGCCGATTTGGAAGTAAAACGTATAGATAAAGACGCCTGGGCGTTAATGCTTGATCCTGACGGTTTTGTTGCCGAGGGTACAGGGAGCAACTTCCTTATCATTAAAAA
>ERZ1292632.157-Hain-H43-01um-R2-157-length-69058-cov-10_pt2 | contig 42351 bp, 53 predicted proteins | sample MGYA00564407_ERZ1292632 | MGnify/ENA primary metagenome ERZ1292632 (study PRJEB36523, sample SAMEA6512637) | groundwater metagenome | collected 2019-01-08 | study: AquaDiva: Metagenomics assemblies of 32 groundwater samples | reverse complement strand
GGGGCTGGAGAAGGTCCCAAGGGTTTGGCTGTTCGCCAATTAAAGTGGTACGTGAGCTGGGTTCAAACCGTTAAGGAATTAACACGTGTTGATTTCTTGACGGTTTGTATCCAGGACTCAAACATCGAATATTGTTTTAGTTTTTTCGTTTTATATATTAAGAGATAGTAGAATCAATCACATCACGGCGGTCTTTTGTAGTAATACAAAAAGAACCTCGTTAACTTATTTCGGTGAAACCCTTCGAGCAAAATACAGCAAAGCTTTCAGGGTAATACCGAGGGAAGAGTAATTCGAAATATTCACTATATGAGTTTTTAGAAAACTCACCCGTAGAGACTAAACGTTAACTATCCAAATTTTTGGATAAAATTATAGTCCGTGCGCGTAGTAATACGTGATATCATGCGTGAGACAGGTTGGTCTCTATCTGCTGTCGGCGTGGATACTTGAGGGAAGTCGTCTCTAGTACGAGAGGACCGAGATGAACGAACCTCTGGTCTACTGGCTTTGGTACCAACTGAAATGCCAGGTAGCTACGTTCGGACGGGATAAGCGCTGAAAGCATCTAAGCGCGAAGCCTCTCCCAAGATTAGGTATCATGAGTTTCCTCGAAGACTACGAGGTTGATAGACTCTAGGTGTACGCACAGTAATGTGTTTAGCCGAGGAGTACTAATAACTCACTTGCTTCATTCCGTTCACTCAGGAACGAATTTTTAACTTAAGTTGGAATTGTGGCTAATGATTTCCTGGTGATTCGGTTTAATGTGACCTACCCGATCCCATTCCGAACTCGGAAGTAAAAGCGTTGAACTCTGATGATACTTGCTGCTTCGGCGGCTGGGAAAGTAAGATTTGCCGGGAATTCATTGGTCGTAAATTTTAAGAAAAAAACTCTAATCTAGAGAGTTTTTTTATTTTGTGAAAACGTTATAATCATTTTAGTGATTAAATTTCTCTCAAAAACAAATTTAAAAAAATACGCTGGTAAAACCGCGCTTTTGCGAATTGATTTAAATATTGAGCCGGGCGGGGAGCTTGATAGTTATCGTCTTGAGGCGGTAATTCCGACAATCAAGCTTTTGCTCAAAAATAAAACAAAAATTATTTTGCTAAGCCATCGCGGCCGGCCTGGAAAGTACGAAAAAAATTATTCTCTTGCTCCGTTCGGTCCCATTTTCGCGAAAAAATTAAAAACTGCGGTTGATTTTGTATACGCCGCTAGGACGGGTGCTTTAGAGAAAGTGGTTAAAAATTCGGATGCGAAAATAGTGCTCGTCGAAAATTTACGATTTTTCCAGGGAGAGGAAGCAAATGACCCTAGTTTCACGCGTGAGCTCGCTAAACTCGGTGATTTTTTTGTGAACGACGCTTTTGCCGTTTCTCATCGCAAGAACGCATCAGTTGTCGCAATTACAAAATATCTTCCCTCATACGGTGGTTTACTTCTTGAAAAAGAACTAAAAAAACTTGGCGCTATAATTAACTATAGTGCTAAGCCGTTTGTTATTGTTTTAGGCGGCGCGAAAGTTTCCGATAAAGTGGGCGTGCTCAAATATTTTTGGAACAAAGCGGACAAATTTATAATTGCTGGCGGGCCGGCAAATACTTTCTTTTTGGCGAATGGTTTGCCGATTGGTAAATCTTTTTACGATAAAGCATCACTGCCGTTTGTAAAAAAGTTTATCGGCTCGCCGAAAATTGTTTTGCCAAGCGACATTAAAGTTTCGGCAAAGAAAATTCTAGACATTGGGCCGCAAACCATAAATGAATGGAGCAAAATTATCGCTAAATCAAAAACGATAATCTGGAACGGTCCTATCGGGCTTTTTGAAAAAAAAGGATTTGAAAAAGGGACAATCGCGACGTGGAAAGCTATTTTTGCGAATAAAAAAGCTATTGCTGTTATTGGCGGTGGCGAAACACTCGCTTCACTTAAACTTATAACCAACAACTCAAAACTCATAACTAAAAACAAGAATTTGTTTTTATCAACTGGCGGCGGCGCAATGCTGGAATTTTTGAGCGGAAAAAAGTTGCTGGGGATAGAAGCCTTGCGATAAAGAAACGAATCTTATATACTTAAATTATGAAGAAATACATTCTAGGCGTTTTAGCAGTGACGCTTCTATTTTTTGGAGGAATGAGTGTTTTTGCGCAATCTACTAGTAGCACCATTACAAAGCATGTTTATAAGGGTTGGAATTTGTTAGGTAACGGAGAGGATTTTCCTAGACCGCTTATGGAAAAAGCGCAATATATTTTTAGTTACGTCCCGATATTAAATAAGTATTATAGGATTAAACCAGAACTTACAAAGGAGGAAAAAGAAAAAATTACTAGCGAATTAAAACAAGCATTATCTGGTTCTGGCATAGATTTTAATTATTTTGATAGATATGTCCGTGGTTCGTATTGGTTTTATTATCCAGAAGAAGGCGATGTAATCTATACAGTCCCCAAGATGCAAAAAGAATTGTTTGCTATGTTAACGGGCTGGAATTTTAAATTTATTACGTCTGATATGATTGGTCAGAATTTTAACGACATTACCGGTAATTGTAATGTGAAGAAAGCGTACGCGTATGATGCTCTGAAAGCGACTGAAGGTCAAAATCCATGGCAAAACCTAATCGGATTTTATTTCGACAAAGAAAAAGGAAGTAATGTGATGGGTCATGGCATGATTGTGAATGTCGAAAAAAATTGTCAGTTTAGTTTGAAAGATCAAGTCCCGGCATTGCCTCAATTGCCTAACTAATAAAAAATATGAACAAAAAATTAGTTCCAATAATCGCCATAATTATAATTATTTTCTTGGTTGGGTTTTATTTTTGGCAAAAACCAAATAGTGAGAATCCCCTGGACGGAAATAATATTAATAACGCAGAGCAAGTGCTTTTACCGCCAGCTTTGCCATAGGGCTAATTTTGCAATAATTTTGCGAAGGACTTCTATCTGCCCTAGGTTTAAACCTATGACAAGTTTTAAGGTTTTGTTTTTAGGAGTGTATTTACCGTATAATAGTATAGAATCAATGAAAAAAATCGTTGTTTTGTATCATGCAAATTGTCCGGACGGGTTTGGGGCGGCTTGGGCGGCACGCAAAAAATTAGGTAAAAAAGCAGATTATATTGCAGTTGATCGCGGCCTACCATTGCCTAAGGGCTTAAAAAATAAGCTGGTTTACAGCGTTGATTTTACGCACAGCGAACCGATGTTTTCGGAATTATTGAAAATTGCGAAGGAAGTTATTTTTATAGACCACCACATTACCGCTAAAGACCAAGTAAAAAGAGGGGCTGGTTATTCTTTTGATTTGAATCATTCTGGATCAGTTTTAACATGGAAATATTTCCACCCTAAAAAACCGGTGCCGAAACTTTTGCGTTATATCGAAGATATGGATCTTTGGCATTGGCGACTGCCATTTTCTAGAGAAATTATTTCTTACCTAAATTTGTACGAATTTTCATTTTCCGCATTTAATAAACTCGCAGGCGAGCTTGAGAAAAAAATGAAATTGGTAAGCGATCGTGGAAAATTATTGCTCCGTTACGACAAAATTTTAATAAATCGTATTCTTGAAAAAGCTTATCTTGTAAATTTTGAAGGGTACAAAGTTCTCGCCGTGAATTCACCGCTTTACAGGTCAGAGTTAGGCCACGAACTTGTAAAAATGAAACCGCCGATAGGAATTATTTGGTATCAAAGAGATAATAAAGTAATAAGAGTTTCGTTGCGTTCGAACGGCAAAGTAGACGTTGCAAAAATCGCCACGAAATATGGTAGTGGAGGACACAAAGCCGCTTCAGCGTTCATAACTCCCGTAAATAAACCATTCCCATGGAAAAGAGTAAAATAATCATTTACACAGATGGTGGCGCGAGAGGAAATCCCGGGTCGGCGGCGATTGGAGTCGTAATCAAAGATAAGTCCGCCCAAGGCGGATCGGCCTTGGGCCGAGGTTATTCCAAAGCGATAGGCGAGACGACAAATAATGTTGCGGAATATGAAGCGGTTGTTTTTGGCTTAAAGAAAGTCAAAGCGTTGATCGGTGGTGATGAGGCGAAAAAAACGGATGTTGAAATCCGTTCCGACAGTGAACTTGTGGTGAGCCAACTGCGAGGTGATTACAAAATTAAAGAGCACGAACTTATTCCCCGTTTTGTTGAAGTTTGGAATTTAAAGCAGGATTTTCAATCGGTTGAGTTCACTTACGTTCCCCGCGAAGAAAACGGCGAAGCGGACACGCTTGTGAATAGGGCTTTGGATACGTTATTATAATTTTGATGAAATTCGAATCAATGAGTACGCAATTACCAGAGCAACCTCACGAGAAAGCCGTAGAGGAGATAGAAAACAGCGAGCTTAAAAATTTCTTGGATAAAGAAGTATTCCCGGTGTTCGGCTTGATCCAGCAAGAGGAAATAGAAAAACCGACAGAGAAAGAATTAGGAGAAAAAACTCCCGAAAAATCAGTTGTCGAAATGATTAATGAGAAATCGTTTGAAAATATCAAGTTGATGCTTCAAAATTTTTTTGAGTATCACTGTCTTAAAGGGAGGCCGGATAAAAAAAGTTATTTTACGGAAGAATTAAACATAGAAAACCAGCTTCGAGCGCAACGGGGGATTAAAGAAGGAGACTCTATAGATTGGCGGGTTGCGAGGGAAATAAATTATGAAGTTCTCGACAAAGTGTCCCCTATGAAAGAAAAGAAAGAGGATCAAGAAGACCTTCTTAGAAAACTTTCGGATATTTATGAACAAATTAAATCTTCACCAAAACTCACTATAAATGCTTCCGCTATCACTCCTATTTTGGAGGCCGGTAAATTTATCCCTTTTGCCGAACTTGAAGAAAAAGATAAAAAGGATGCGAGGAAAACTGGTGGGATGATTGGGGTTATAATGGATGCGGATAATGAGGGCTATGATTTGCGCAGAGACGAAAGAGAAAAAGACCTCGGAATTTTTTCAGAATCAGAATCAGGTTCAAAGCCGGTTTATATGGCTTTGGCAAGTGGTTACAAAAATGAGTTAGAAAAGGGTGCGGCGGCGCAATACGGGAGTTTTGTGTTTGTTGTCGATCCAGAGCGAGTTAAGAACAAGGTCGTTTTTACGGCCGGCGATTCTATGAATATAAATGGCCTTATTGAGCCATTTAGCGATTTGCGTAAAGACGGCAGCGCTAAAAAACAGCAATTGTCTTTTGAACACGCTCTCATCGCAAAATCGATGTACACATTACATCATCAATTACTTAGTGAAACCGAAGCCACAGTTAACGGAAGAGAAATAAAATATTATGAGCCAAGTAAGATGCAATATATTGAAGCGCAGGTGTTGGGCGGCTTAACGGTTAAAGATATAGAATCTATTAACATTACCGAGAAAAATTTTATTTCTAAAACAGGAATTGACGATAAAGAACTGCGAACCAGAGGTCTTAACTACTACCGAGAAAAATTTCCTGATTTGATAAATATTATTGAGTAAGTTCTTTTGTTATTGCGCAAAAATAACGGCGAAGCAGACGCGCTCGTAAACCGCGCGCTGGACACTTTGATATAAAGTGATTTGAAAAGAATCTAAAATTCCACCTCGCTTAACAAAACAAGATTTTTTATATTTATTTGGAACCGCCAATAATTTCCAGCATTTTGCCCAACGAAGTGGTGTTTACTTTTTCAGCATTTGTCGCGAAACCCTCAAATTTCCAGCGTTTGTTTTTTCTTGCGATTTTTTCCGCTTCTTCTAATTCAGAGCGAATAGTTTCAAATTCAACGTGATCACTAAACGGACCGACAATAAAATCTTCCTTTCCAGACATCACCCTTAAATACAATTTTGGATAAGGCTCGTTTTCTCTTTTAGAAAATTCAGATATTTTTTCCATAATTTTATATTACCTTTTTATTAATGATTTGCAAGTTTTATTTAGATGTGTTATACTTTTAAAAGTAAGTCAAGTGATAGCTATTATTTAAAAATAATAGAGGAAAGTCGGGACACTCACGAATTTTGTTTGCGAGTTATAACGAGTAATTACAAAATTCAGTGTCCTGAGTTTGTCGAAGGACAAAAATCCCTCGACGTGGCTCGGGATGCTCGAATTTGTAACCTCGCAACGCTCGGACAAATTCGGCAGGTAGCGGGTAACGCCCGTCGAGTGAAAGCTTAGAGGTGCGAACAGAAACGTCCCGAGGCGAAAGCCGAGGGAAGACCCAATCTCAAGCTAGTTTGGTCTAATTTCGCTATAGAGATAAAAAAGCGAAAATGAAACGGCTAAATCCTTACCCGAGTGCAAGGCCGTACTCCAGAAATGGAGAGTGCCGCCAGAGCCCGAGAGCAATCGAGGGCCCAGATGAATTATCACATCCGGCAACCGCCGGAACAGAATCCCGCTTACGACTTACTAGAATCTCCGCCTGCAAGGGCGGAGATTCTTTTTGAAATCGCAACCACTTATTTTTTTTATTAAGGTCGTAAATTATGTTATAGTTGGTCTATGTCAATGCCTAAAAAACTTAGAGAAAAATGCGCGAATTGTAGTCAAGAAACAGCTCGTGCGATATACAAATATTGTAGTAATGCATGCCAAATCGAATACCAATTCCAGTTATATATCAAAGAATGGAAGGCGGGAAAAATTAAGGGTTTACAGGGTTTGGGTATAGTTTCGGGATATATTAAACGATACCTACGAAGAAAGTTTGGAAATAAGTGTTGCTTATGTGGATGGGCAAAGATTAATATTAAGACTGGGCAAGTTCCGTTAGTTGCTGATCATATTGATGGAAACTGGCGCAATAATATAGAAAGCAACCTTCGTCTTTTGTGTCCCAATTGCGATTCGTTAAGTCCAACATATGCCGGTTTAAATAGGGGTAATGGTAGAAAAAATCGGGTTTTAAGTAAAAGAGCAAGAGAAGGTCGTCAGTTAATTAGAAATACGCCGGAGTAGCTCAGTGGTAGAGCAGCTGTTTCGTAAACAGCAGGCCGCGAGTTCAATTCTCGCCTCCGGCTCATGAAAATAATAAAATTAGGGCATTGTTGCCTGTTAATTGAAGAAAAACGATTGCGGATCTTGACCGATCCCGGTTCATACACGGTCGAAGAACAAAAAAGCATCAAAAATATTGATGTGATTTTAATTACTCATGAACACACAGACCATCTTCATGTAGAATCGCTCAAGGTTGTTTTGCAGAATAACCCGAACGCAAAAATATTTACCAATAAAGGAGTAGGCGTGCTTTTAGAAAAAGCACAGATTCAATACGAATTACTTTTACACAATCAAAACAAAAACGTAAGAGAAATTCTTTTTGAGGGTTTTGGTGAGAAACACGCCGAGATGTATGAAAATCTTATGCGTGTAGATAATACCGGATATTTCATTTCAAGAAAACTTTTCTATCCAGGAGATGCTTTTATAAATCCTGGTAAAGAGATTGAAGTACTTGCTTTGCCGGTTGCTGGTCCATGGATGAAATTATCAGAGGCCGTAAATTATGCGAAACAGTTGAAACCAAAATCATGTTTTCCTGTCCACGATGGAATTTTGAAAAACATCGGTTCAACGGATAGGATTCCTGCTCAAGTATTGCCACCTTTAGGTATTCAATTCATATCACTCGAAATCGGGAAAGAATATGAATTTTAATCCTAATATCGTAACAATCTCTGTTCTCGCGGGTGCGGGAGGCGATGACGCTAAAGATTGGGCAAAAATGCTTTTGCGGATGTACAGCCGCTACGCGGCAACAAAGAACTGGAAACTAATAACTATTAACGATTCCACGATAGAAATTCGCGGAGAAGGTGTTTATAATCGGCTCAAAGAAGAATCTGGCGTGCATCGCTTGGTGCGTATTTCGCCATTTGACGCTAAAAAGTTAAGGCACACTTCTTTCGCGCTCGTTGATGTTTTACCGGAATTACCGGCAGTGGAAGCGGCGCATATTAATATTCCAGAAAAGGATTTGAAGGTTGAATTTTATCGTTCTGGCGGCCCGGGCGGTCAAAACGTAAACAAAGTGGAAACGGCAGTAAGAGCAATTCATTTACCGACCGGCATTGTTTCTGCTTCCCAAGTTGAGCGGTCACAAGCGCTTAACCGCGAACGCGCATTAAACCTTTTGAAAGCAAAGCTTATAAAATTGATGGAAGAAAAGCACGAAAAAGAAATTTCTAATATGCGAACGCGAGTGGCGCCTGAATGGGGTCATGAAATCCGTTCTTACGTTTTACATCCTTATAAACAAGTGAAAAATCACCTTACTGGTGAAAAAATATCGAAAGTAGAAGAGGTTTTAGAGGGGAATCTGGATTTATTGATCAAAAAAAGGTAAAATAAACCTACAAATTACTACGAATTTTATTCGTAGGCATTCGTAGATTCGGATATAATCTATATTAGTAGAACATGATAATTTTTCAAAACGTTACCAAAACGTACAGTCATAACGCCGTTGCGCTCGACAAAGTAAGTTTTAAGGTCCAGCCAGGCGAGTTTGTCTCGATTGTCGGCCGATCAGGAGCGGGCAAGTCAACCGTGGTAAAGCTTTTAATTGGCGAAGAACAGCCCACTAAAGGCCAAATTTTTTTCAACACTTACGAAATCAATAAATTAAAACACCGGGAAATGCCGGAATTTCGCCGCCACATTGGCGTGATTTTTCAGGATTTTCGTTTACTTTCACGAAAAACGGTTTTTGAAAATATCGCCTTCGCGCTTGAAGTGGCCGGTCGGCCGCAAAACGAAATCAATGAATTCGTGCCGCAAGTGTTAGACATGGTTGGCCTTAAAGATAAAATTTTAAATTTTCCAGCCGAACTATCTGGCGGCGAAAAACAGCGGGTGGCGATCGCGCGGGCAATGGTCAATCGGCCGGAAGTTTTAATCGCGGACGAACCAACTGGCAATCTTGACCCTTTTAACACTTGGGAAGTAATAAAACTTTTAAATAAAATTAACGAGCTTGGCAGCACGGTTATTCTTGCCACTCACGACAAGGAAATTGTAAATACTCTCGGCGAGCGGGTAATCACCTTAGAAGACGGAAAAGTCGTTAAAGACGAACAAAACGGCCGGTTTATTATCGGTTAAAATTATATGATGGTAACTCTTTCTAGAATTATTAAATATGGTTGGCAGGGATTTTTACGTAATGGTTGGCTCTCTGTCTCCACAATTAGCATTATGATTTTGGCGGCTTTTGTTTTTGGCGGATTGATTTTATTTAATATTGCCGGCCAAAATACCGTTCAATCAATTCAGGAAAAAATTGACATAAGCGTTTATTTCAAAAGCAATATTTCCGAAGACACGATTTTGAGCATTAAAAAGTCACTCGAGGGACTATCAGAAGTAAAAATAGTGGATTACGTTTCTCAAGATCAGGCGTTAGCTGATTTTAAAGCTCGCCACGCGAACGAAGAAACAATTACTCAAACCTTGGAACAACTAGACGTTAATCCATTATTACCAGCGTTAAATATTAAAGCGCGCGATCCTCATGAATACGAAGCGATAGCAAATTATCTTGAAGCGGCAGATATTAAAAATCAGACCGAAAAAGTTACTTACGCTCAAAATCAAGTGGTAATTGACCGGCTAGTCGGACTTGTGGACACAATGAAAAAAACCGGTTTGGTGCTCACGGTTTTTCTGTCTTTTCTTGCCGTCACGGTAACTTTCAACACTATTCGGCTCGCTATTTTTTCAAACAGCGAACAAATTAATATCATGCGATTGGTTGGCGCTTCAAATAGTTTTATTCGCGGTCCATATATTTTTGAAGGAGCTGTCTATGGCGTGATTTCAGCCATTATTAGTTTCATTGCTCTTTGGCCGATTATTAATTTTATTTCGCCTCATATTTATCAGTTTATTCCGGATGTTAATCTTAAAGCTTATTTTCAAGACAACATTTATTCACTTTTCTTTTATCAGTTTCTTTTCTGCGCTGGATTAGGCATTGTTTCTGGTATTTTCGCTATCCGCCGTTACTTACGAACCTAAATTTAATCGAAAGCAAATTTTTCTCGAAGGCTTTTCAAAAAGTATTTTTCTTCTATTTCGGCAAATTTAACGGAATAGGGTAAGCGGGAAATTTGAATAACGTCTTTTGCAACAAGCGGGAAAATCTTTTGCCCATCCGCAACCATTATTACTTCCGCCTTTTTACCGGTGCTTTTCATTGCAAGCAGGTTATGTTCGCGGAAACTTGAAATTTTTAAACTGACCGTTTCTTCGGGTTTAAGCACGATGCTTGGTGTTGGGATATTATGATCAAGAATTTCAGTAACGATGAGGCAATTAATATCAGGAGAGACAATCGGACCGTGAGCGGAAAGATTATAAGCGGTGGAACCAGTAGGTGTTGCAACCAGAATGCCAGTGCCTTGAACGTGTTGAAAAGGATAGCCCGTAATCATTACCTCAATTTTCACGAGTCCTAAAGGATTAGTTACGACAATATCATTTAAAGCAAAAGTTTCAAAAATTATTTTTTTGTTGCGTTTAATTTTTGCTTGTAAAGTCATTTTCTCAACTATTAAATAATCTCCTTTAAGAAATTTTTCAAGCGCCGGGAAAAAGTTTTTCTCTTCACGGACGGCAGTCAAAAAACCTACTTGACCAAGATTCAACCCTAAGATTAAGGTGTTTAATTTTTGGTAATGCCTTGTTGCGGTGAGTACCGTGCCGTCGCCCCCAAGAACGATTATTGCGCCCGGTTTTTTATTGGTAACTTTTAAGAGAGGATAATTCTTTTTAAGCCAAAGTATGATCTTCTTTTTCCAAAAAACCGCTTTTTTATTTTCCGATCGGTAGAAAAAATTTATCGATTTTATTTTCTTATCCATAAAAGCTCTTTAATTATAGCGTAAACAAAAACAGCCTACTTCTTTTAAAGTAGACCGTTTTTGATTTTTTCTATTAAGTTATCTTACTTAGGCATATCCATTGAGGACATGCAGTAACGACAATCTTTCTTGTGCGTTGTGAGCAAGTAGATTGTCGAGAGACCAACCAGCACGTATATGATTCTTGAGAGGCCCGCGTCTTGGCCGCCAAAAATCACGCCGATGTCCCAAGAAAAAAGACCAACCAACAACCAGTTCAAGCCGCCGATTACAAGGAGTATAAACGAAACCTTATGAAGTTCTTTCATGTTGGAATTTAAGAATTTTTAATCAACCGACCTTTTTCTTACCTATTTATTATACAAAATTGAATAAGCAAAATTTGTTCTTGACAGGCGTTAATCATGTCTTATAATGCTTTTAGCAATTTATCGCTATCTTTTCTTGTTTTTAAGGTCGGTTCTAAGCAGTTTAACCATCGCTTTGTGGACGACGGTCGGAAGCAGTGAGCGCCTAACTCCTGCGCTCGTAAAATCCAATTTCAGCCCTATTTACAAGCAACGGTAGGAAAACTGAATTTTGGAACCAACAAACTACTTTCTACATTAATCAAGAAGTTTCGTAGAAAAAAACCTTTACACCTGCCTTTCCTTAAAACTGTCTTAGCTATAGAGCCGTACCTATCTTCGTAAAGGGTAGTTGTTGGTATTTTAAATAAAGTTAGTAGTGTCCAAAAAACAAACCCCCGCGGCTATAACGCTTGGGGGTTTTTATTTTTTACTTAAAAGATTTATAATCAACATCAGTTATCTTTCACAAATAAATCATTAAGAAGAAAGGATTTACCGATATGAAAAGGACAGTCATTTTAGTTTTATGCTTGTTTTGGTTTTTACCTAGAGTAGGGGAGGCCCAAACGAAAAGCGCGAAAAGCGAGAAATTTTTTAACGATTCCGAATTTTTCAGGGAGCTAGCTTACCTGAGAATTGGCGAAATTTTAATTAACAGCCAGTTTTACGCTGACGTGCCAGATCAGGAAAAACTTGTTCACGCCGCCCTAAAAGGCATGGTTTCTGCCCTTCATGACCCGTACTCAAATTTTTTGACCGCTAAAGAATTTTGGTACTATAACCATATATTTTTTACTGATACGGTTGGTTTGATTGGTATTGAAATAGAAACCGCCGATAGTTGTTTGATTATTACTAACGTTCAAGATAAAAGCTCTGCCGACGAAGCCCGTTTAGAAGTTGGTTATAAAATTTATTCAATTGACGGCGCAAAAACAAAAGGAATGCTAAAAGGAGAGGCGATAACCGCGCTTGCCGGCCCTCTTAATTCTTTAGTTTCTCTTGAAGTTTTGAAGACGAGAAATCATAAAAAACAAAAACTTTCCTTGAGGAGAAGTTTTTGGCGCATTGAAAAAGACGAGTTTAAATGCCAGATTTTTGAAGATAGTATTTTTGTTTTGTCTTTGCCGAATTTTGAGCAAAGGAATATTGATACTATCGAATCTTTTGTTTATGATGTTATGAATTATTTTCCGAAAGCCAGATTTGTTTTTGATTTTAGAAATAATGGCGGCGGACCTGTTATTTCAGCTGATCGTTTTATCTCTCTTTGGCTTCCGAGAGGGGAGACCATTTATTTTGAATTGGGGCGTGATAGTGAAAAGATTGTGAAAGTTGAAACAAGAAAATTTTTTGCTCCGCTTCGAGACCGACAGGAGGTATTTTTAGTTAACAAAGGAACTGCTTCCGCTTCAGAAATGGTGATCGGCGCTCTAAAGGATTATGATTTGGCGGTTACTGTCGGCGAAGAAACTTTTGGCAAGAATTTAATTCAAACCTGTTTTTTAATGCCTGACAGCTCGAGGATCACTCTTACTACCAATCGTTGGTTAACACCCAATCGAATTTCTGTTAAGGGCGTAGGCTTAAAACTAGATTTTAAGATCTTGCCATTAAACGATCAGACAAAGAACCCGCAAGACGTTCAGCTTTTTAAAGCCTTGGAAGTAGCGCGAAACTTAAAACGGTAAAATTTTAAAACCACCCTTCGATAAACTCAGGGTGGTTTTTCTTATTTCTATGGTTAACTATTTTGTAAGTATGATGAGCGAAACAAAAATAATAAAAAATATCGCAAGCCAAATAACGCTTTGAATTAAAATTTTTACTGCCTCTTGCTTGCGGTTATCGAAAAAAAGATAAATCGGATAGCCGAGCATTAAAGCGCTACAGATTATTGCCGAAAAAACAAAAAGGAGTAGGAAGATAATCATTGGAATAATCGGTTCTGGAATTGGCGGCAAAATAGAACCGGCGGTTTGGACAGAAATGGCAAATATGCTCACATAAAAAGTAAGGCCAGCTACTTCTAGGAAAGGGATTAGTTTTTGAGAAATTTTCATTTGTGTTAATTATATTTCGAAAATATTTTTATCACAATATATAAAAACCGCCCAAAATTAAGGGCGGTTTCTTATAAAAACTGTTTTAAGAAAATAGATCTGGTTCTTTTGGAGGGGGCAGTGTTTGTGAAAACAAAGTCGCGGGCTTGGGTTTTTCGAACACGGGATCTTTTTTCTTTTGTATTGTTAGCGTATTTCCGCATTCTTCCGGACATTCATATTTCACGTATTTCTTTGTTGTTTTTACTTCCCGCATTGTTAAATGACATTTGGAGCAACTTGGCGCGGCCATAATCTCTCCTTTATGAAATTTTCAAGAACTAATTTATTAGTTATGAGCTAGTTTAAAGTGTAGCATACTTAAAACAAATTGTCAAATATGCTCTATTTATTGACCTTATTTTTTTGACTGACCGTTTTGAGGTAGAACCATTGGACTGTCAAGTCCAGTAAGGGTTTTAGGAGGTCGTCCCGACCTTACTAGAACGACATGTCTCGAGCGCTCTAGATTAGCATGGCGTGCCACCTGGCCCACAATTTTCAATTCTAGGATCGAAATCTGGGTCATATTTTTCTGCAGGCACAAAGAGAACGGAAAGAATAATAAGCACAATAATTCCAAGGGGAATTAACAGCCATAAATAATCTTTTGGTTTCATAGTTTTATCATATCAGTAGTGATTGATAATTTATTTAGTTCATCAAGTAATTTTCCTAGTTTTGAATTACATATCTCAGTGACTGCAATAGGGTTACTTCCTTCTTCTGCCCAATGAGCTGTAAACGTATTTCTCGTGTTAATTATTTTACATATGATTGCTTCGCCATGAACATTGTCTATCATTTCTTTAAAAGTTTTTATTTTCTTTAATGAAATAATCTTTTTATTTTTTCCTTTATAAGGATCGAATAGACGTCCTATCTCAATAATTAACGAAGTCCACAATGCTCGGTGAATGATTGTGAGTTCTTTTTATAATTGAATTTCAGCAGTGGTATGCTTTTTTCTCATTTCACAAAGAATTTTTAAGTATTCCTTTGCAAATCTTAAAGAGAGCTGAAGTGCAATAACTGGATTTCTTTTTGTCTTTACTTTTTTCATGGATATTCAGACGCTCCCCGAGCGGGATGACTTATTTACCAATTAAAGCTAACTTCTTCTCCCTGCGCCAACCTTTGATTTGTGATTCCCGTTTTAATGCCTCGCTTTTAGTTTCAAATTCTTCCGTGTGAATAATCCTTTCAACTTTATGAGATGCTGTATAGTGTCCGCCAATTTTACCTTTATGTTCCTTGAATCTTCTTTCTAGATTATTGGTAATACCAGTGTATATGCTTTTATCCTCACATTGAATCAAATAAACGTAATACATTTTGGTCCTTCGACTTCGCTCAGGACACTTCGTCAATTTATGTGCTCGCACTGAGCGAGCGAAGCGAGTCGAAGTGCTGCGGGACAGGGAATCGGACCCCAATTTTCTGGTTCAGAGCCAGACGTCCTACCATTAGACGATCCCGCAATTGTGATTTTTGAAACCGCAAGTATAATTAAATTAGCTTATGAATAATAATAAATCAACTTGGATTTGGGTTGCAGTTGTCGTTTTCGTTCTCGCCGGACTTTTTGTCTGGTCATCAATTTCAAAAAATGCACCGAGTAAACTCGATGGTTTTGCCACTTGTCTTAAAGACAAAGGACTGACTTTTTACGGCGCTTTTTGGTGTCCACATTGCCAGAACCAAAAGAAAATGTTCGGTTCAGCCGAAAAATTTTTGCCATACGTTGAGTGTTCCACACCAGACGGTAACGGTCAGCTTGATGTTTGTAAGAAACAAGGAATTGACGGTTATCCTACTTGGCAATATCCGGACGGCACGCGCGAGATCGACGTAATTTCTTTAGAACGACTTGCCGAAAAAAGTGGTTGCGCACTCCCTACTAATTAATGTTTACTACCCCAGCTATAAATTCAGTTTTAGGAATTCTCACCGTTCTCGGCCAATTAATTATTTTGGCGCTTTTTGGTTCTTTAGTTTTCAAACAAACATCCAACAAATTTTTTAGATTTTTCGGAGAAAATGCTTTTTTCATCTCTTTTTTGGCCGTGCTCGGCGCTACCATCGGCAGTTTGTTTTATTCGAGTATCGCCGGCTACGAACCTTGCAACCTCTGCTGGATTCAGCGAATTTTTATGTATCCGCAAGTGATTATTTTTGGAATTGCCCTTTGGAAAAAAGATTATACTATTTCTTCGCTTAATGCATTAATTCTTTCGATTCTCGGCGCTATTATTGCTCTTTATAATCATCTTATACAAATGGGAATTACCACTGGTTTATGCGGAGCAAGTTTAGTTTCTTGCGCTAAACGCTACGTAATGGAATTTGGCTATATTACGATGCCAATGATGTCACTCACAATTTTTTTATTGATCATAATGTTGATGGTCGTAAACAAACGATTAAAGCAATCTTAATTCTAACGGGATGAAATATGAACTTCCAAAATTGCCATACGCTTACGACGCCCTTGAACCGTTTATTGACGCGCGAACGATGGAAATTCACCACACAAAACATCACCAAACTTACGTCACAAAATTAAATGAAGCGCTCACGAAACATCCCGCCTTCGCTGAAACTACGGCGGGCAAGCCTGAACTAGAATCGCTTGAAGAGTTGCTCGCGAATTTAAGTGCTGTGCCGGAAGATATTAGAAAAGCCGTTCAAAATCACGGCGGGGGACATTACAACCATTCTTTTTTTTGGCGGATTATGGCGCCTAATTCACCAACTGGCGACCTGCCTGCGCAGGCAGGTGAACCAACCGGTAAAATTGCCGACGCAATCACAAAGTTTTTCGGCGATTTCGCGAAGTTTAAAGAACAATTTTCAAATGCGGCTGTTAGTGTTTTTGGAAGCGGCTGGGCATGGCTTGCCCTGAGCGAGCAAAGCGAGTCGAAGGGCTTGTCGATTATTACGACATCCAATCAAGACAATCCTATTTCTCAAGGATTAAAACCATTACTCGGACTCGATATTTGGGAACACGCTTATTATTTGAAATACCAAAACCGCCGGTCGGAATATATTGAGGCGTGGTGGAACGTAGTGAATTGGAATGAAGTTGAAAAATTATTTATCTAAAACATGGAAAAGATTCCTCAAGAAACCGAAAGCATGCGGAAAAAAGTAGAACGGGCAAAAGAAGCGCCGTTTGAAGACGTTACTTTAGAAGAATTAAGACAGGATTGGCTTAAAGCTTCAGGAATAGCTGGTCGTCATAACGCGCCAATAGACGCGAAAGAAAAAGCTCGTATCGCAAAAGAAAAATATTTGGAAGTTTTAGAAAAAGAACAAAATAAATAACTAAACTATGGAACAGTTTCCAAAAGAACTCTTGCCAGAGCAAAAAACCGAACAGGAAATTGACGCGCTTTTGGAAAAACTGAAAAACCATGCCGAGCTTTTTAATACTTTACTTGAAGGCGACCAAAATTGGTGGCGCTATCTTGAAACAAACGCCAAAAAAATAGAAGATCGCGCGATAGCTTTGATTCAACTTAAATCCTTTGTTGAATATCTGGACGAAAAAGCGCAGAAATAAGACAAGTAACTATTTATAAATCTTGCGGCTTTTTGCCTTCAAACTGAATTTTTTTCAGTTTTAATTTGCCTCCGGCAACTGCCGGAAAAAAATCCGCCTCTAGTATTTTCATTCTTCTTAGTCCGCCCTTCGACGGACTCAGGGTAAATACGCCCGGTTCTGGATTTAAGGCGCGCACTTTTCGCCAAACTACCTCCGGATCATCCTTTCCTAGATCAACGCGTCCGTCATCCGTTGTGAATTTTTTTGTCTGAGTCGCTTGCGTTTCATCTTGCGCTTGCGGCGCTATTTCACCTTTTACAAAATCTGGCAAAAATCCAGCGAGCATTTCTCCCGCAAGTGAGGCAAGATTTTTCAATAATTCTTCGTAATAAATTTGATCAATTGGTTCATAGAGCGCTTGTTGAGCTAAAACTTTCCCGTGGTCGGTTTTTTCATCGAGTAAATAAAAAGTGACGCCAGTTTGTTCCTCATTATTAAGAATTGCCGTCTGAATTGGAGAAGCGCCACGGTATTTAGGTAAAAGCGAAGGATGAACGCCGATTATGCCTTGCGGAAATAAATCAATAATATTTTTTGGGATAATTTTCCCGTAAGCGGCGACAACGGCAAATCCAGATTCGCCAATCTCTTTTTTAAAACTTTTAACTTCTAACTTTTCAGGTTGGTAAACTTTAATATTGTTTTTTTCAGCTAAAATCTTAACTAAAGGGGGAGTGATAATTTTTTTGCGACCAGCTGGCTTATCGGGATTGCAAACAACTAAACTTGGCGGAATGCCGTTTTCAATAAGTTTTTCCAAAATAACCTCGGCAAATTCCGGCGTGCCGAAGAAGACATATTTCATTTTGTTTATTGTTATTGTCATTTGTCATGGTGCGCAGGTTCTTTCTTCAACACTTGTTTTGTTCGGTCGATAAATAGTTTACCGTCCAAATGATCGCATTCATGTTGGAAAACTCGCGCCAGAAGCCCCCACGCTTTTATTTTTATTTTTTTGCCGGCCTGATCTTGACCGATAAGAGTGAGTCGATAGCTTCGCGGAACCGATCCGTAGGATTCAGGTATACTCAAACATCCTTCTTCAAGAATTTCTTTCTCAACAGACGCTTTTTCAATTTTCGGATTAAAAATCGCGTAGAATTTTAATTGGTTTTGGCTGTCTGGCACTTGGGCGACAAAAACTTTGTGGTGTAGGCCAATTTGATTAGCAGAGAGGCCGACGCCATTCGCCTTTTTCATCATCAATCTCATATTTTTCACTAACTCCCGAATATCTTTTTTTGAATGTTTCGAGAAATCAAAATCCCGCGTTTTTTCGCGTAGAAATCTTTCATCACTTTTCTTTTCAATTGTTACTATTTTTTCTTCCATTTGAAAAGTTCTTTCTGCTTCTTTTTTTGGATTTTCGGTTTTTTTACGATTGGTTTTCGGACGCTTTTCGGCAAACTCTGAACTATTTTCATGAAGTAAGCGCCGCGGTTTATAATGTTTTTATTTTGAGATATTTCCTTGGCAATTCCCATTAGTTCTCCTTCATCATAGTTTTTAGCAAGTCGGATATAAATTGCTTTATGCGGTCGATCGCGGAGCAGGTCGGCAAGCATAAGGCCGGTCAATTGATACTTTCTATAAATATGGCCTTGCTTTGAACGTTTTCTTAATGTTTCAAGATAATTTTTATCAAGCGCCATTATCTTAATTTTATGCTAAAATCCGAATTAATGACAAATGGATTAGTTAAATTGCCTTAAAACAAAAAATCCTGTTAAATTAAATCTATGCGTTTCAAAAAAGTTTCAAAAATACTCGGTTTCACGCTTTTTATTCTTATTGTTGCCGGCGGTTTTTTTTACGGCGGATTTCGTTTTGGCAGCCAAAGAGCGGTTATTAATATTACCGATAGTCACGAGCTAATCAACGCTGATTTTTCTCTTTTCTGGGATGCGGTAAATATTGTAAAAAGTCGTTATGTTAACGTCCAAGATTTTAAAGATCAAGATTTTCTTTATGGAGCGATTCAAGGAGTAGTCGGCACAGTTAAAGATCCTTACACGACCTTTTTCAAACCCGTTGATACCCAAAAATTTGCGCAAGATTTAAGCGGCAGTTTTGGCGGTATTGGCGCTCAGATTGGTATAAAAAATGACCAGTTGGTGGTAATCGCGCCTTTAAAAGACACTCCAGCCGAAGCAGCCGGTCTGAGGCCAGGCGATAAAATATTGAAGATCAATGATACGGATTCAACCGGCCTTCCGATTGATGAGGCGATAAAAATTATCCGCGGCGAGCCGGGAACGGTGGTAGTATTTTTAATTTCACGCGATAGTTGGGCGGCGGCTAAAGAAATTAAGATCACTCGTGCGATTATCAACGTACCAACGCTTGACTACGAAATGAAACCAGGAAAAATTGCCTATCTTCACCTTTATAATTTTAATTCCAACGCGCCTTCGCTTTTTTACAATAAAGCGTTTGAAGCACTGACTCACGGTGCAAAAGGCGTGGTTTTAGATTTACGGAATAATCCCGGTGGTTTTTTGGATGTTTCAGTAAATTTAGCTGGCTGGTTTTTAAAACGGGGCGATGTAGTTGTCCGGGAACGATATCACGCTAGCAATGAAGATAAATTTTATGCGAATGGCAATGAAGCAATGAGAAATCTACCAATGGTTATTATAATGAATGGCGGTTCTGCCTCAGCTTCAGAAATTTTGGCGGGTGCCCTGCGCGACAATCGGAATATAAAAATTATTGGCGAAAAATCATTCGGTAAAGGGACGGTTCAAGAAATTCAAAATTTGAAAGACGGTTCGAGCTTAAAAGTTTCGGTGGCGGAGTGGCTCACGCCGAACGGCACGGAAATTAACAAAAAGGGTTTAACACCGGACATTGAAGTTAAAGCGCTAGACGAAAACTCAACGAGTACTAAAGACATTCAGTTAGAAAAAGCTTTGGAAATTTTACGAGCTGAACTATGAGGGTAATTATTCTTCAGGATATCAAAGGATTGGGCAAAAAATACGAAGTGAAAGAAATTGCTGACGGCTATGTTCGCAATTTCCTTTTGCCGAAAAAACTTGTAATGATTGCTACGCCTAATACTTTAGAAAAACTTAAGCGGCAGAAAGAAATTTTGACTGCCGAGCATGATGCACTTTTGAAAAAACTTGAAGTTGACGCGAGCCGGCTTAATGGATTAACCGCTGAATTTGGTTTAAAAACCGGCAAAAAAGGCGAAGTTTTTGGTTCAATAGGCGAAAGAGAAATCGGAAACTTCCTAAAAAATAACGGATTCAAAAATTTTAAGATACTTTTAGAACATCCGATTAAAACAATAGGCGATCATAAAGTAAATATTGATTTTGGAGGGGGGATTAAAACAGATTTAAAAGTAAAAACTAAAGAAGAAAAAACGGAAGCGGTTGATTTAGATCACTTGAACAACATTCACAAATTTCTTTGAGCCGTCAAAATGCGTGCGTTTTGAAGTAGTAAATTTAACCGAACCGCTTTTAAGGGCGTAGAGCGTGTCGTCCGCGCCACGTTTAACGTTTTGTCCTGGATAAAATTTCGTGCCGCGTTGGCGAACAATAATCTCGCCCGGCGCTACTTTTTCGCCGTCTTGAAGTTTTACGCCAAGCCGTTTTGACTCGGATTCGCGTCCGAGCTTACTTGAACCCTTAGCTTTTGTATGTGCCATAATATGTTGAAATTTTTGAGCTCGTAATCGTAGCGAAGAAAATTTCACTACAATTATATGAGCATCCCGCCAAAGACGGGGAGCCATCGACTACCTAGTTAATAATAATCGTATTGCTATTTATCTGTCAAATTATTATTGAAAAACAGCGATAAATCGGATATATTATTACTGTCTTGCGCGGGTGGCGAAACTGGCAGACGCACTACCTTGAGGTGGTAGCGCCCGCAAGGGCTTGGAGGTTCGAATCCTCTCCCGCGCACCAACAACGAACTAATCGGCTTTTTCAAAGCCAGAAGGTGGGACGCGCGAAGCTCATCGTCAGTTTTATTCAAAATAGGTTCGTGCAAAGTGTATAATTACAGCACAAATGCTCATCCTCAAACAAAAATTACCGTTGGTTTTAACAGCGATAAGTGCCGGGCTTTTTTTGATAAGCGGTTTTGTTGTTTTTTTTAATTTAGGAGGTTTGCCATCAACAATTATTCTTCATTTTGACTCTTTTCGCGGCGTTGACGTTTTTGGAGCGCCGAGCGATTTATCATGGATTTGGCTTACTGGTTTTGTTGCCTTTATTGTAAATACGTTTTTAGCTTACCAGTTTTTCTACCGTCAGAGGTTTATTTCTATCATTTTCTTCTCTTTTAATATTCTTATTGCTTTCATTATTTTAATTGCCCTCGCCACAATCATTTCTGTGAACTAGGGGAGCAACAACGCCCGCTCGAGCTCCGAGACATTTTTCTTAGCAATATCTTTGTTGTTTTAAGGTGATTAAATAATGTAAAATGAATATCATTCATGGTTGAAATAATTCTTGGCATTTTGGTATTAGTAATAATCGCTGGCTTTGCCTTAATTTTTCGGTTTCTTTCCGAGCAAAGGAAAGGCAAGAATGGCGATCAGTCGTTCGTAATGCTTCAAAATCAGATTAACGAGATCGGCCGGACGCTCGACAGCAAACTTGGTGAATCAACTAAGGTAATCCAGCGGCAATTCGGCGAGAGCGCCAAAATTATCCGTGACGTCACCGAAAAATTGACTCGCCTTGATGAGACTAATAAACAAGTAGTGAATTTCGCTGATCAGTTGAAAAATCTGCAGGATATTTTAAAAAACCCGAAACAGCGGGGGATTTTGGGCGAGTATTATTTGGAAACGGTTTTGAAAAATGTTTTGCCGCCCGGCGCCTATAAAATGCAATACGCCTTTAGCGATGGCGTGATTGTTGATGCGGTTGTTTTAATTGATAAGCGGATTATTCCGATTGATTCGAAATTTAGTTTGGAAAATTATAACCGTATTCTCGAAGCGCGTGATGATACCGATCGAAAAAAATACGAATCAGCTTTTGTTAATGACTTGAAAAACCGGATTGATGAAACGTCAAAATACGTGAAGCCAGAAGAAAACACCATGGATTTCGCTTTTATGTTTATTCCATCAGAGGCGGTTTATTACGATTTACTAATCAATAAAGTGGGGGCAGTGACTGACGATACGAAAAATTTAATTAGTTACGCCGGCCAAAAGAAAGTGATTATAGTTTCGCCAACTTCTTTTTTAGCTTATCTTCAAACAGTTTTACAAGGTTTAAGAAACCAAAAAATTTCCGAGCAAGCCCGCGATATTATCAAGCAAGTAGAGCGTTTAAGTAAACACCTTGGTTCTTACGACGATTACATGCAGCGGCTCGGCAAGAATTTAGGCACCACTGTTAATATGTATAACAATGCTTATAAAGAATTCGGGAAAATTGATAAAGACGTTTTACAGATTACTGGCGAAGCAATGGAAATCAAACCGTTAGCGGTTGAAGGTCCAAAATCGGAAGATCAACTTTTGTGACTTGCAATTTAAATAGATGTATGCTACTATGCTTTTGTTAGTGAAGTGCTGAGTTTGCCTTGTCGTCAAGAACTTCGGTTCGCGGCGAAAACCAAGGTAAGCCCTTCTAATTTCTCCTCCGCCCGCAAGGGCGGAGGTTTTTTTCAGGCAAAAGAAAAGCCCCGACGTTTTTTACGTCAGGGCTATTTTTTAGTACTCAAATTCAAAAGTCATAGCTGATTGCCAAGGTTGTTCATCAAGATATTTATAATACTCATATCTTAAGTAAGCTGGCGCCCAGCTAAATAAGCTCATTTTACAGGCAAATCCGAAACGATTCACAAAGCTAAACGGTTCGCCGAGCCATTTAATATCGCCGCCGGAAAAGAAAGGTGCTACTTGGAAAGAGAAAAACCACCAAGGCCGTTCATGTTCCCAAAATTCATAATTAGTCATAAAGAATCTAAAAAGAGGGAATCGAGCTTCCAGATTATAAAGGAAGACTTTATTACCAAAACTTTTACTCCAATTAAATCTGTAAAAACCCGGTTTGCGATAGAGATCTGGATTGAAAAAAGCGTACGGTCCATAACCAGTTGAAATTCCGTAAAAAACTCTAGTCGCTAAATAAGGACGAGCTTGCCAAGGTCGGAAGTAATACCGTAAGTCAACATCAAATTCGGTGTTAATTTCGGTATTGTGAAGCGCTCCTAAAAATCCCTTAATGACGCCGTAGTTTACAGCAAGATAATGTCCGTGTTTTGTGGAACGGAAAAAATCTACGAAACTGCCGTCCGAAACAAATTTCGCTTCAAGCCGAATTACGGTTGAATGCAAGAAAGCGGGTTGAGCAACTGTTTTCAAGGTATCGCCACAACCAAAGATGCCACAATTCAAAGAATCTTTTTTTGTAGTGTCACGAACAGTTATGTCGGGTGGTTGCTGGGCATAAAAACCAACGCCACCCATAAGAGTAATGCTGTTTTCGAGATCAAATGGCCAGCTATAACTCCGTTTCAGTTCAAGAATACCTCCTTTGATGAGTTCTTCCTGCCCAGATTCCGGCGAGCGCCGTACTCTTAGTTGACCTGTTACGCCAAGTCCCGTTTCCTTTCTTAACCTTTTCGAAAAATCAAACCAGCGAACTCCCATATGTTGATAAGCATATCGTCTGTCAAGTAACATGCTAATCTCCATTCCTTTTTCACCAGTAGCGTTCGTTTTTCCCATTCCTGGGAAGTCGATGCCGAAGATATTATCAAACGGCAAATCGCCCCGATATTTATAAGAATCGTTAGGCGGCTCAACTTTAGAAGTGTCGTTTATAAATTGAGCAGATTGAGGAATTCCTTTTATGATTTTCACTTCGATTTTTTCGAGAAGACTTGTATCGAGCGTGATGACTACAAAACGGCCATTTTCCGCGTCTTTGGTTTTACTTTCCCTTACTATGAATTTTCCATCGGAAGAAAAACCGAGAAGTTGGCTAACAAACGGGTAACGGACGTAATTTATACCAGTATCGCCGTAAAAAGGATTGCCATACTTATATCGGTAAGCGAAAGAACTGCCTTTAGGCCAAAAGATAAGGTCGGGGATCGCCTTATCGGTTAAAACTTTCACAATAATCCAAGAAGAATCCGCAATCCATTGATCAACGAATCGTTCATTCGAAAAACTAACACGAGAGACCTCGCCTTTTTCTTCAATGCATAGAAAATGCTCATCGCGCGCGTTACCACTCGCTATGTAGACAAGTTTTTGATCAAAGATTCCCGGTTGTTCTTTAGCTACTGAAGTATTCGTGAGTTTCGACAATTCCTTTTTTAGAATTGAATAACTATAAATATTTTCTTCGCCAAGAGTATCCATACCGACGAAGTAAAATAAATCTTCGCTCTCGAAGCGGAAATCCTTAACCCAAAGAATTCCAGGAATAGTGATTTCTTCTTTAAGTTCTACGCCAGTTCTTTCTCCATCGGTTCCACGCTGAAGTTCAAAAATACGGATGTAATTTTGATTAACGCCCGAAAGAGTAATAAGAACCCGATCGCCGAAAACAGCCGGTGGATTGTTTAAACGATACCAAAGCGATTTATTTGCAAATTGATGGTCAATTTCAATTTTTGATTTGGTAATATCCGTATCATCGAAACTGAAACTTGCCACATTAATGCCCCATTTCTTTTTTGGCTCGTAAAAGACAATCGTTCTAGTTTTTGGGTCAAAACCAGCCTTGCCGATTATTTCTAATTCTTTAATGCCCTGTATCGAATCGGATTCGATTTTTTCCTGCGGTAGTTTATCAGCTTTTTCAAAAAGTGTTCTTAAGTCATAAAGCACTTTTCTTTTTTTCCACCATTCTGTTTCTGAAGTAAGAAGCGGTTCTTTGAAGGTGTGAAGCCAAGCTTTTTCAAAATCCTCGTTACGCGCAGTTTTTTTCATAAGATTTGAAATAGAATCAGGCGCAAAACGTTTTGCCATAAAGCGCAGGAATTCGTAGCCCATAGTGTAAACCAGAAATCCGCCGTTATATTTTAATTCTTCAAGCGAAGGTATCTTCTCATTAACTGTGAGTTCTAAATTTATTTCTTCGGTGCGATAACGTCGATAATCGCTCTGCTCTCCTAGAGAATCCATATAAATATCGCTTGAAGAAAATTCCGCAAACCCTTCGCTAAACCAAAGAGGGTATCGAGGCCTGCTGTTGTTTGGCAAACCAAGCTTATCAGCAACATCAGATTCATCTTTAACAAAAAGATTTTGACAAGCGTGAGCGATTTCGTGGCTTAAAGTTGCTTTGAATTCGTGATCATTACCGCTATACGGAAGAGCAATTCGATTATTTCCATACTCGGTAAATCCCAAAACTCCCGGCGGGAAAAACTCATCAACAATTCGCTGTTCACCAAAATCTTGCATATTGGGATAAAGAACGATAACGAGCGTTTCTGGTAGCCAGTAAAGTTTTTTATAGATTACATTTCCGAGAGTATCGCTTATGAACGGCCGATGCGTAAGCCATTTTGGTAGCTTATTGTCGCTTGTGTAGCGGTATTTTTCGAGTGTGTCTTTTGGAACATTTATTGGTCTTTCTGTGACAAAAATTTTCTCCGAATAAAGTTTAAGAATAGTCGGAATTTCTTTTGCCACCTTTCTAGCAATAGTTTCGGTTTGTTTAGGGAAGTAAATCATATAATGATCACCCCGAATCATTTGCCATTCAAAAGGCCTTGACATCAACGTCCGATTTCTTTGTCCTTCCGCTGTTTCGTTAAAGAATAACGAAAGCGTCAAAAAACAGGTAAGAATTAAGCTATTTCTTTTCATTTTCAACTCCTTATATTAATTTGTAAAATTATTCTTTCGTAACTATACCTCTCTTTCGCTTTTAATATCAATATTTTATGACCCTTGTTCATTGATAGCTTGAAGTGGCATAATACTACGGGCGGATAGATAGAGCACTCGCTAATTCAAAAAAAATTGGAGGTCACCGCTATCCGCCCGACCTCCTAATAGAATGGCATCATTTTTAACAAAATTATTCTCCGGAAGAATTCTGCGACGCCTCGAAGGCGTTGTTTTGCTTGTAAACGATAAAGAGAAAGAAATTGAAAAGTTAAGTAGCGAAGAACTTAAGGAAAAATCATTAAAACTGCGAGAAGAAGTTAAATCAAAAAATGGTGATAAAGAAGTTCTTGAAGAAGTTTTGCCGGAAGCTTTCGCTTTGGTTCGCGAAGCGGCAAAACGCGAACTCGGCCAGCGCCATTTTGATGTTCAGCTTATGGGCGGCATGGTTCTTCACGAAGGAAAAATTGCGGAGATGTTAACCGGCGAAGGAAAAACATTAGTCGCCACATTACCAACGTATTTAAATGCTTTAACCGGACGCGGCGTTCACGTGGTTACCGTGAACGATTATTTGGCGCGCCGCGATACGGTTTGGATGGGCCAAATTTACCACTCGCTCGGATTAAAAATTTCTTGCATTATTCACGATACCGCTTATCTTTATGATCCAGAATTTCTTGCTTTAAACCGCGTCGAAGGGCCTGCCCTGAGCGAGTCGAAGGGTGAAGTTAGTGATTTAGACAAAGAACGGGACGAGGTCGGCAGTTTTCGCGTTATTGAAAAATTTTTGCGGCCAATTAATAGAAAAGAGGCGTATTTGGCGGACATTACTTATGGCACTAATCACGAATTTGGTTTTGATTTTTTGCGAGACAATCTTACTCTGAAATTAGCCGATAAAGTTCAACGCGGACATAATTACGCCATCATTGACGAAGTGGATAGTATTTTAATTGATGAGGCGCGGACGCCTTTAATTATTGCCGCGCCAGACGCGGAGTCGAGCGAATTTTACAAAACTTTTGCCAAAGTCGTTGAAGCGTTGAAACCGGAAGAGGATTACGCGGTTGATGAAAAAATAAAATCGGTGAATATCACCGAAGCAGGGTTGGATAAGGTGGAAAAAATGATCAGCATTAAAAATATTTTTGATCCGGCAAACGCTCGACTTGTTCACTTCTTGCAAGAAAGCTTGAAAGCCAAAACTTTGTTCAAGCGGGACAAAGAATACATGGTAAAAAACGGCGAAATTTTAATTGTTGACGAATTTACCGGTCGCATTCTTTACGGCCGGCGTTATTCAGGCGGCCTTCATCAGGCAATTGAAGCAAAAGAAAATTTGGCGGTGCGGCAGGAAAACCGCACTTACGCGACTATCACCATTCAAAATTATTTCCGGCTTTACCAAAAAATTGCCGGCATGACTGGCACGGCGCAAACCTCAGCCGAAGAATTTCATAAAGTTTATAACCTTGACGTTCAATCAATTCCATCAAATAGGCCAATGGTTCGAGAGGATCACTCTGACGCAATTTATAAAACTAAGCAGGCGAAATATGAAGCTATTGTCGAAGCAGTTAAAGAAAAAAATAAAAAAGGCCAGCCCGTGTTGCTTGGCACAACCTCCATTACAAACAACGAAATTATTTCTGATTATTTAAAGCGCGCTAACGTTCCTCATGAAGTTTTAAACGCCAAAAATAACGAACGGGAAGGGGAGATTATTGCTCAAGCTGGTCGGTTAGGCGCCGTCACTGTTGCGACAAATATGGCCGGCCGTGGCGTTGATATTGTTTTAGGCGGCAATCCGCCGGATAAATCAGCTGCCGAAAGAATCAAAGAATTAGGTGGCTTGCATATAATTGGCACGGAGCGGCACGAAGCGCGGCGGATTGATAATCAATTGCGCGGCCGGAGCGGCAGACAAGGCGATCCGGGTTCTTCAAGATTTTTTCTCTCGCTCGAAGACGATTTAACGCGGATTTTCGGCGGCGATCGGTTAAAAGCTTTGATGGAAAGGTTTAATTTTCCTTCTGATATTCCAATTGAATCAAGTATGGTTTCGCGGGTGGTGAACCAAGCGCAAGCGAAAGTGGAAGGAGCGAATTTTGATATTCGCCATCATCTTCTTGATTTTGACGATGTGCTAAACAAACAGCGGAAAGTTGTTTATGATCGGCGTGCTAAGTTTTTGCGCTTTGGCGAAGAAAATAAAGTAAGGCCGATTTTGGAAGAAATTTTTGAAAAAGTTTTAGGAGCAACAAAAAACCAACTGGAAAGCCAACCGAATGAAGAAGGGCAAAAACAATTTGAAGAATTTAATAAAAAAGTAGCGGCGGTGCCCACGGAATTTGAACCGTTAAGATCCGCTATAATCGGCCAACATTTAGCCAGAATTTTAGATATGCTTTGGGTTGACCACTTGGAAAATCTTGACGGTCTGCGCGAATCGGTAAATATTCGCGCTTACGGCCAGCACGAACCGCTTGTGGAATATCGGCGCGAGGCGCATCAGCTTTTTCAAGCGCTCGAAAAGAATTTCGAAACGATTGTTTTTAACACGGTTTTCCAGGTTTTTGATTTGAAACTGGAGAATCTAAATCAGCCAACTCAAAAAACGCAGGCGCCCCCACCGGAATTCAAGAGTATAGGAAGAAACGATCCCTGTTGGTGCGGATCAGGAGAGAAATATAAGAAGTGTCATGGGAAATAATATGGAAACTTACGTTATCACAATAGCTGTTATAAGAAATAAGAATAAGTACTTAATTGCTAAACGTGCGGCAACTAAGAAATTTGCTCCTAATCAGTGGGAATTTATCTCAGGGTTTATGGATAATCTCGAATCTCCCGAAGAAACAATTATAAGAGAGGTTAAAGAAGAGCTAAATACAAAAGGAAGTATTATTAGAAAATCAGATTCATTCGATATCACTGATGGTGAGGGTAAATGGACGGTAATACCATTCCTGATTGAACTTGATACTCAAGACATCCAAGTAAATAAGGAAGATCACTCAGAAATGAAATGGATTGTCGCAAGCGAATTCAGTAATTATCCCGATTTAAAACCATTTTTAGATAATGAAGGAATCCAAGAATTCCTAATAAAACCATGAAAGAAATAGAACTAAAATTCAGGGTGGAAAATTTCAAAAGCGTTAGGATTAAATTGGAAAGATTCAACAACGGCGAGTTACCTCGACATCCTAAAGAAAAAGGCGTATAATTAAAGGGTGGTAAAACGTTACGTTTTTAGAATTCGTAAGGCGGAAAAGGCTATTTTTGACGCAATTGAAAGCGGTCGGAAAAAAGTGGAAACGCGCGCGGCCTCTGTTAGATATCGGGATATCAAAGCCGGCGATGAAATTACTTTTGTTTGCGGTAGTTCTAAGTTAAAAAAGAAAGTTACGCGGGCGCGCCGTTTTGATTCGGTGGACGCAATGCTGCGGATTTACAAAGCAAGAAACATCAACCCAGAATCTTCTTCAAAAGAAGATTTGCAAAAAATGTACGATCATTTTCCGGCTTATGGGGATAAAATAAGAAAGCGCGGACTGATTGTTCTTGAGTTGAAATAGAAGTTATTCGGAGTTAAAATTTTATCAGACATTTTATAACAAAAACTTTGGAGAAAAGTTATGCCGGTTTTTATTTTTCAGAAAAACGCGTTTAAGAAGATGATTCAGGTTGAAGGAGAGGGTTTTCGGGAAAGAGAAAATGACACCGATGATTATTCCTTCAAAGCATTTCATGATCACTGGAAAAATCTTTCAAAAAATAACAAGAGGTATAGCCCAAGAGTGAAAGCCGAATTTACTATCTCAGTTCACGATAGCAGTACTATTTATGGATTTGGTGGCTGGCATCGTTATGTTGTAATGAATAATGGTGAAATTTTGCTTATAAAAAGCTCGGTTTTAAAATGGAAACAAGAATGGATTTTGAAAAAGGCCAAAAAAGTTGGGTTTAAAATATTTTAAAGCGTCCTGAGTTTATCGAAGGGCGCTTTTTCTTTTTTGCTAGAGCGATTAGAATAAATTTGGCATGAAAATTAAGAATCTTGATAAACTTGCGGAAAACGATTCAAGGAAATTTGCCTTGCTTATTGCTGAAGCGGGCCTTGAAGCGATTGATACAACTGCTGCCATACAGCGAAACGTAAAAATACTTGGCCGATTTCTTCACCTTGGCGGTGAAGAAATTGAGCTTGAAAAAATTAAAAGGATTTTCTTTGTTGGTATTGGAAAGTGTTCTTTTGAGTCAGGCGCGGTAATTGATGGAATCTTAGGCGATAAGTTAAACGAGGGGATCGTGCTTGATGTTCGAAAAGGACATTTAAAAAAAATAAAGGTTTTTACCGGCACTCATCCATTACCGTCAAAGGTAAATATTGAGGCGACTGGTGAAATTATTAAAATGCTTACCGGCTTGAATGAAGATGATCTTGTAATCTTTGTAATTTCTGGCGGCGGCTCAACCTTACTTTGTCGACCGGCTGGTTTTGCGCTTGAAGCAGAATTAAAAATTTTCGAGTGTTTAACTAAAAAAGGCGCGGATATTTATGAATTAAACACGGTGCGCAAACATTTGTCGCTTGCCCGTGGCGGTAATTTGGCTAAAGCCGCGTATCCGGCAAAAATTGTTTCACTTATTTTTTCAGACGTTTTAGGTGACAATCTTGAATTCATTGCTTCGGGGCCAACGGTTAAAGACACAACTACCGTTGCTGAGGCGGGAAAAATATTCGAAAAATACAATCTTAAAAATTGTTCGGGTTTTACGCCTAGCGAATTTATTGAAACGCCGAAAGAAGATAAATATTTTGAACGAGTTCGTAACGTTATCATTTTAAGTAACGAGATCGCGCTAAGGGCAATGGCAAAAAAAGCGGAGGAATTTGGTTTCGCGGCAGAAATAGTGGATCGTAAATTTAGAGGCGAAGCTAAGGAAATGGGCGCGGTTATTCAAAAAAATCTTGAAGCGGTAGGCGCCAAAAAGGTTTTGCTCTATGGTGGTGAAACAACGGTCACGCTTAAAAACAAAGGTAAGGGTGGCCGGAATCAGGAATTAGCCCTTTCTGCTTTGCGCTCGATTAATGAAAAGCAGATAATTATAGCGTTGGCTTCCGACGGCAAAGATAACAGCGGTCACGCTGGCGCTTTAGTTGATACTTTAACTAAAAAGAAATCAGAAAAGTTGAAACTCAGTCCGGAAAAATTTTTGGAAAAGAACAATTCTTATGATTTTTTCACTAAAGTCGGCGATTATTTGGAAACTGGCGACACCGGTTCGAATGTATCGGATTTAATCATCGCTTTAAATGGTTAATAAAAAGAAACAATTTGTTATTTGGTTTAAGGATTTAACGATTAAAGACGTGCCTTTAGTCGGCGGTAAGAATGCCGCCTTGGGCGAAATGTACGCTTGCCTTACGCCCTTAGGCATTAACATTCCAAACGGTTTTGCTTTAACCGCTTACGCTTACCGTTACTTTTTAAAATCCACCGGACTTGACGCGCAAATTAAAAAAATCCTTAAAGGACTAAATACAAAAAATATTAAAAATCTCCAAGCGCGAGGCAAAGCGGTGCGGCGAGCGATAGTAGAAGCGAAATTACCAAAAGAATTAGAACGAGAAATCGCGAAGGCCTATAAGAAACTTGAAAAAATGTATGGTGCGGATGTTGATACAGCTGTTCGGTCCTCTGCGACAGCCGAAGATTTGCCCGGCGCTTCTTTTGCCGGCCAACAGGAAACTTATTTAAATATTCGCGGAGTATCAGCCGTTCTCGAAGCTACTAAAAAATGCATTGCTTCGCTTTTCACTGATCGGGCAATTTCTTACCGTAAAGACAAGGGTTTTTCTCATTTTGACGCCGCGCTTTCGGTTGGCGTTCAGAAAATGGTTCGCTCGGACGCGGCTTCATCAGGCGTGGCTTTTACAATTGACACCGAATCCGGTTTTGACAAAATTATTGTTATAAACGGTTCGTGGGGTTTGGGTGAAATGATTGTTCAAGGCAAAGTTATTCCCGACGAGTGGATTATTTTTAAGCCGACTTTAGCCGAAGGGAAAAAAGCGATTATTGCCCAAAATCTTGGCGAGAAAAAAGTTAAATTAATCTATGCGCCGACTGGCACGAAAAAAGTTTCAATTTCTGAAAATGACAAAAATCGTTTTTGCCTAAAAGAAGACGAAGTGATTACGCTCGCTAAGTGGTGTGTGAAAATCGAGGAACATTTCAAACATCCGATGGATATTGAATGGGCGAAAGACGGAAAAACCAAAGAACTTTTTATCGTTCAAGCGCGCCCGGAAACTGTTCATGCAATGGAGAGTAAAAAAGTTTACAAGGAATATCATCTTTTAAAGAGAAGTAAAATATTAACAAGTGGTATTGCGGTTGGCGCGAAAATTGGCGCGGGCGCGGTGCGGGTTATTGAGAGTGCGAAAAAAATCGGTGAATTTAAAAAAGGCGAAGTGTTAGTAACAAGAATTACCGATCCCGACTGGGAACCGATTATGAAAATTGCCTCCGCGATTGTAACTGACGAAGGCGGAAGAACTAGTCACGCCGCGATTGTTTCCCGCGAACTTAGTATTCCTTGTATTGTCGGCACAAAAAACAGCACCGTGAAACTTAAAAACAGGCAAATAGTAACCGTCGATTGTTCTTCGGGTGAAACCGGCGTGGTTTATGACGGTAAACTGCCGTTTGAAGCAATTGAGCATGATTTAGGGAAAATTCCAAAGCCGCCGGTGAAAATTATGGTAAATATCGGTACGCCAGATGAGGCCTTTAAAAATCATTACTTGCCGGTAGAAGGCGTTGGTTTGGGCCGGCTTGAATTTATTATCGCTTCTCATATTAAAATTCACCCAAACGCTTTATTAAATTACGGGAAATTAAAAGACAAGCAACTCAAAGAAAAAATTGATAAATTAACACTGGGCTATAAAAACAAAGTCCAATATTACATAGACGAACTTGCTGAAGGCATCGCAAAAATTGGCGCGGCTTTCCATCCCTACGAAGTGATAATTCGCTTTTCGGATTTTAAAACGAACGAATATTCAAAACTTTTAGGGGGCGCGGCATATGAACCACACGAAGAAAACCCGATGATCGGCTGGCGTGGCGCTTCCCGTTACTACGATCCAAAGTTTGAAGCCGCTTTCGGTTTGGAAGTAAAAGCGATGAAAAAAGTCCGCGAAACAATGGGGCTTACGAATGTTATTCCGATGATTCCTTTTTGCCGCACGCCGGAGGAAGGGGAGCAAGTTGTAAAAACAATGGCGAAATACGGCTTAAGTCGGAAGAAAGATAAATCGTTGAAAATTTATGTGATGTGTGAAATTCCTTCAAATATTTTGCTTGCCGATAAATTTCTTGAAGTTTTTGACGGAATGTCTATCGGCTCAAATGACTTAACTCAGCTTACGCTCGGATTAGATCGCGATTCGGGCATCGTAACACACATCGCGAACGAGAAAAACGAATCGGTAAAAAAACTCATCGCCGAGATTATCGCGAAATGCAACAAAAAGAAAAAATATATCGGCATTTGCGGGCAGGCGCCGTCGGACTATCCCGACTTCGCGGAATTTCTCGTGAAAGCCGGCATCCATTCGATGTCTTTAAATCCGGATACGGTTATTAAAACAATTGTTGCGTTAAGTAAGAAATAGAAACATTACCATAGCCCTTATATGTGTAACTAACTCCCAGTTGGTTCGTTTTTATCTATGAAGGGTAATAAATACAAATTTTATGGAAATAATTTTAAGCTTAGTTACAATATCTCTTTACTGCTTAGCAAGTATCGCTTCTCACCGTTTTTGAAGAAATAATTTTAAAGATATGAAAATATCTGTAAAAGCTCGGCCAGCGTCAAAAATCGAAGGTGTATTTAAAGTTAGTGAAACAGAATTTATTGTTAAAGTAAAAGAACCGCCGAGAGAAGGAAGGGCAAACGTGGCTATCGTAAAAGCGCTTGCCGAATATTTTAAATTGCCGTTTTATTGCGTGCGGCTTGTATCTGGCGCCACTTCCAAAGAAAAAATTTTTGAGATCTCATAATAAAATAAAAACGCCCTTCGATAAACTCAGGGCGCTTTTCTTTTGAAAATAGCTATTTTCCAACCGTGTTCTCTCCACCATTTTTTAAATTCTTCGATTTCGGCATTTATAATGCGCCAAGCGCTGGCGAATTCTCCTTTTGTGTGAAGACTGCGAGACGAAAAATATTCACGCAAAAGATTTTTAACAACTGATTTATTGAAATAAATAAGGCTGCAATCATTACAAATAAAGCGGGGATAGTCAAATCTTCTGAAACCTATATTCCTGCTGCCATGTTCTAACGTGCTAGCAAGTTTGCCGCATTTCGGGCACCAGCAGTCCGGAACATCTTTACCGTTTTTGCTTTGTGTAATAACTTCCGCGAATCCTTCACCTGGCCTACCCGCTATTTTGCCTTCAAATCTTTTCTGTATTTCATCCGGTCGCGCTGGGATTTTCATATTTACGCTCCTAATCTAAATTATGTTAATTTACGCTACTACTATTATATACGAAATAGGGTAATTTTTGACAATTTTTTAGAGAGAACTTATGCTTTGCTCAGAACAATAAAAACTAAAGATAAGAAAGGTAGATAAGTTATGACTTCCGAACGGATGAATATTTGGATTTGTACAAACAGCATTCATGTTGCGACAAGAAAAGGCAAAAAAAAATTTGAAACAGCCGAACTTGAAGGCAAAAAGAGGGACGTGAGAGTTCTCGATCCTTCTGTTGAACACCGTTTCGTTTACGGCCTTGGATCGCGCGAGAAACCATACAGCCTGCCAGCAAGCGATCATTCGGCCTTTGTCGGATTTATAATTCTCTGGCTCAAGCTTAGAAAAGAAGTCGGAAAGTTCATTGAAATAAACGATTGGTTTATGAAAATAACACCGACCGGCCTCCGCGCTGATGATGGAATACTCACAAATTTCAAACAATTTTTGAAATAAACCGCTCTTCGAAAAACTCAGAGCGGTTTTTTATTTGAACAAAAAAGCGCGTTTCAATTTAAGCGCTTTGAGTAATGCGGCTCGGCCAGCGCGAGCGGCGATAAACTTCCACTTCGCTTAATTTTAGTGGCGTTGTCACGTTTCCGGTGCGAACGTAAAAATGTTCGTTATCATCAATTTTCAAATAAACCGGCCGGGCGCTCGGCGCCACTTGTATAACACAGAGTTCGTCATTGCCTAACCGATTAAACCAAAGTTTCACAAGGTGTCGGAATTCCGGCCCGATCATCATATTAAATACTTGAGTAAAATGATTTTCAAAGCCGTCGCTGTCCGGCCGCCGCAAAGTTCGATAATCGCTCAAAAGCCCAACCGGTTCGCGCCGGTCGCTCACGCCAAGCACAATTTCGCCGCCCTTAGTGTTCAAAAAAGCCGCGATTGTTTTCATTGTTGCCCATTCTAATTCGCGGTTCACGTTGCCATTTTTGTGATCGAAGCGGAGTGATGATTTAAATTCAAGTCGTTCATGCTCGTCAGCCTTAAGAAGTCGCGGTACGTCCGGCTCGGCAAAATGATTATTTTGTGGATTAATGCACCGCTCAATACTTTTCATAACATCAGCCGGCCGCGAAATACCAGTGAGAACAGCTGAAGAGTTTTGCGAACCATTCTCAATATTAATCGAACCGTAGTGGAACCATTTTCCGAAAGGATTTGAAGAAACCGTAACAGTCATTGATTTGTTCAAAGGAATGGTCTTATCTTTTTTAAAAAAAACACCCCATTGGTGGGCAAGCGTGCCCGGACGAACGGAGTAAGATTCAGTATACCAACGAACGAAAGCGTAGATAGTGATTAAAAGCTGGGCGCTGGATAGAAACAGTATTTTGGCAATTTCATAAGAAAGAAGATTGTGTAAAAACAACGTATTATAAAATTCCGACTTATAGCTGCCGTGGCCAGTCGAAAGATAATAGGCGAAAAAGGCCATAAACTCGATTGCCACGAAAGTCCTAATAAGGATAAAAGGGCTTCTCTTAATTATGGTTGTGTCGTTTGCCATAGGAACTTTGACGTTTTCAGTTTAAATCAAAATAGATTAAAATGGAAGAATATGAAAATAGGGTTTTTTGGGTCGGAAGGATGGGAAGAAGCAATTCTCCGCAAGAATTTTCCTGACGCTGATTTTTTCTTTACCGCCGATAAGCTTTCTGAAAACAATATACCAACGCAAACGGACTTTGATATTATTTCCGTTTTTGTTGGCTCGCCAGTGACCGCTAAAGTTATAGCAAAAATGCCAAATTTGAAATTTATAACCACTCGCTCAGTTGGTTTTGATCATGTTGATTTAGCGGCTTGTAAGAAAAAGGGGATTGCGGTCGCTTACGTGCCTGGCTATGGCGATAACACCGTTGCTGAATACGCTTTCGGCCTGCTTTTAAACTTAACTAGAAAAATTTATCAGGCGATTGATGAAGTTAAAGAATATTGTGATTTTAAACAAGAAGGTTTGCGAGGCGTGGATTTGGCGGGAAAAACTATCGGCATTGTCGGTACTGGCCGAATTGGCAAGCAAGCGATAAAAATTGCCAAAGGTTTTGGCTTGAATGTTTTAGCTTACGATCCTTTTCCAAATAAAGATTTCGCGAAAGAAATAGATTTTCAATATGTTCCACTTGAAGAACTCTTAAAAAATTCTGATTTCATCACTCTTCACGCTCCTTACAATAAAGACACTCACCACCTCATCAATAAAAAAAATATTTTATTTATTAAAAAAGGAGCTTATTTAGTGAATACTGCCCGTGGCGGCCTTGTGGAAACAGACGCGCTTGTAATGGCTTTGGATAAAAAAATTCTTGCCGGCGTGGCGCTTGATGTTTTAGAAGAAGAGGGTGAAACCAAAGAAGAATTGGAATTACTGATGAAAAACAAAATTAATAAAGAAGAATTCAGAATAATTCTCGAAAATCATATTTTGATGAAAATGCCGAATGTTTTAATCACACCGCATAATGCTTTTAATTCAAAAGAAGCGATGCAAAGAATTTTAGAAATAACGATAGAAAATATTAAAGCGTTTGTTGCCGGGCGTCCGACTAATCTCACGTCGTAAAATTTAGACCGAATGAAAATTGAAGCGATTAGAGTAAAGGAAATTACCGACTCACGTGGTGAGCCGACAATTGAAGTTGAGCTAAAAACCTCAGACGGAAGTTTTGTCGCCAAAATTCCTTCCGGCAAAAGCCGCGGCGCAAACGAGGTTTGTGTTTTATCGCCAGCTGAAGCATCTAAAAAAGCCGGCGAAATAAAGAAAGAAATCCAAGATAAGGATTTTGAAACCATCGAAAATCTTGATAGATTCTTGATTGATTTAGATGGCACGTCAAACAAAAAACAATTCGGCGGTAATTTGATTTTGGGAATTTCTATCGCTTTTAGCCGAGCGCTCGCCGCGGCGGCAAAAAAAGAGCCGTGGCAAATATTGCGGCAAGAATTTTTCAAAAATGTTAGCGACGAGCCGCCGGTTATTTTTTCGAATCTTATTAACGGCGGCGCTCACGCCAAAAACAACCTTAATTTCCAAGAATATCTTGTTCTTGCCCGGCCGATTAATTCCGTGGAAGAAACAATCAGTGAACTAAAAGATTTTTACAAAAATTTAGGCGTGGCGCTAAAAAAGGAATATAAACTTGAAAATATTCCTTTGGGCGACGAGGGTGGCTACGCGCCGAAATTCAAAAGCAATTTAGAGCCGCTCCTATTTTTGAACAAACAAATTGAATCAGCCGGTCTCAAAAATAAATTCTTGCTTGGCATTGATGCCGCCGCTTCCGAATTCAATAAAGAAGGGGATTATTATTTTGAAGAAAAGAAAATCAGCCGAGAAGAATTACGGGAAGTTTACATAGGTTATTTCGCTAAACTGTCGGCGCTTTATTCCATTGAAGATCCGTTCGCGGAAATTGACGAAACCGGCTTTAAATCGCTCATGAAGGTGATGCCGGAAAAACTAATTATTGGCGATGACTTAACAACTACTAATACGGAAATAATCGCTAATTGCGCCTCAAATGGACTTATAAACGGCGTGATTATCAAACCGAACCAAATCGGTTCGCTCACCGAAACCTGCGCGGCGATTAATATGGCTCATAACCGGAACTTAAAATGCGTTGTTTCTCACCGCTCCGGTGAAACCGACGACTCTTTTATCATTCAAATCGCCAAAGCGGCAGGCGTTTACGGCGTAAAAATAGGCGCCCCCGTTTCTCATCGTTTGCCGAAATTTGAGGAACTTATCCGACTTTATGTTTAAATTATGCTAAAATAATCTTATGGATACGCAAGCTTTAATAAATAATCCGCTCTTTTATCCGTTAGTCGTTTGGACTTTAGTTTGGAAGGGAATAGCTCTCTGGCGCGCCGCCCGCCGCGGTGATAAAAATTGGTTTATCGCTCTTTTAATCGTAAACCTCGCAGGAATCCTAGAAATTCTCTACATCTATATTTGGAGCAAACGGTCAAAAAAAGAAGTAGCTAAAGAAAAACTCATTAATAATTAAAATGACAAAATTTGAAAAAATATCACTTTTTCTTTTGCGGATTAGCTTGGGTTGGCTTTTTTTCTACGCTGGCCTAGTTAAAATTTTAAACTCTGATTGGTCAGCGGCAGGTTATTTAACGCATGCTAAAACCTTTGCCGGTTTTTACGGTTGGCTTGCCAGTCCGGCGATTTTACCGCTGATAAATTTCGTAAACGAATGGGGACTCGCGCTTTTGGGCGTTTCGCTGATTTTAGGTTTGTTTGTCCGATTAAGTTCCGTTCTCGGCGCCGTTTTAATGCTCCTTTATTATTTGCCGGCGAACGCTTTGCCATTTGTCACGAACGGCTATCTTGTTGATGAGCATATTATTTTTATCTTCGCTTTATTGTTTTTCGCCGCCACTCACGCTGGCCGAGTTTGGGGATTGGAAAATTGGTGCGCGAATTTGCCGATTTGCGCAAAATTTCCGAAACTAAGAAATTTACTCGGTTAAACGGCTAAAAATTTAGTATCTTAGCTACTATTGACAAATTAGCATATTATATGCTAGTCTTAGTTCAGTTTTAGAAAAATTAACTAATTCTTTTAACAATAAAATAAGGAGATTTATCATGAGTACAGTTAAATCTGTTACGAAGAAACAAAGTCAAGAAAAACAAGTTACGCCCGACATTAAGCTAGTTTTGAATGGCGGGAGTAATATTCTCGATACGGCAACCGTGCCGGTAGAATGGCATTTTTCCGATGAATTAATCGAGAAAAAACCGCGATACATATTAATTTGCGAGCACAATGACATATCTTTCAATGAATTCAAAGAAATAATAAATTACTATCATGGTCGTCGTCATACTTTCCCAGTGGAGGATTTGGTTGGCTATATCCAGTTATGTAGACCAGGACAGCACCATTTTATCGCCATTGTTTTTTGTGGTGATAAGGAGACAGCTCTAAAGAACGTCAGGCTCTATATAAAAAAGGACGAAGATTCGTATTATGATATGTCCATTAACTACGGTATGGTAGGGAAAAGCGTTAAAGAAAATTCTGAAAATACTTTTTCTGCTGCAGTTGCTGTCGAATTCGAAGTGCCGGCGGAACTTTTTGCTGAAAAGCCAAAAACGGTTTTCGGTCAGTTCATTTGGGACTGGGTAAATCGTTGGTTTAAAAGACCACCGATTGACCAATGTGCTTACCGTAAAAGAAAGCTTTTTGCTTTTACGTTACAGCCACCCTTACTTATTATCGGGCGCCTAATTATCGGTCTTATTGGAACGTTCTACACACTGATCGGATCTTCATTTCTTTTATTCTTAGGCTATCAGCCAATTCCTGTGTTTAAAAACATCTTGAATAGCTGGATCGATATAGATAATTCAGAAATGAATCTTTACCGATTTGGCAGTGAATTCTCGTGGCGAAAATGGGGCAATGAAAAAACAATGAGGCATATTCCTATCTTGGCCGTCCCATACATTTTTCTTTCTCTTTCTTTAGTGGTAGCTGGGATTACTACTTACATAATTCAAAATTTAGGAGTAGTTTCTTTTGTGGTTGTTAGTATGGCCTTTATTTTTGTGCTGTTTCTTCTGCTTTTCTTTATAATGAAGAAAATAATGACAAAAGAATGGAAAGAAAAACGCGAACAAAGAGCGATTGAAAAATTGACTGAAAGAAATCGAATGAAAACAGAGCAAATATTAACTGAGGATAGGGTTTATTTCGAGAATCTTCGAGCCAATATTTCTCTCGAAAACATTCCTCTATCCGTTGATGTTAAGAAAATTCTTCCGAAGGTTAATATTAAAACCAGATTTCAGTTGAGTTTTTGGGGAATGAAGGCTAAAGTTTGCCGGCCTTTCGCGAAATAACGAGTAGTTTTTAATAACGCAAAAGCGTTCCAAAAATCGGAACGCTTTTTTATTTCCAGTGATCTGATTTCCGTGCTATTGTATTAGAAATGAACAATTCCTCAGATTTTTACGAGCTTGGCATTGCTCCGAATATTTTAAGCGCACTTGATAAACTTGGTTTTAAAATTCCCACGCCGATTCAAAAAAAATCCATTCCTTCGGCAATCGAAGGAAAAGATTTAATTGGCATAGCGCAAACTGGCACCGGAAAAACTTTAGCATTTGGCATCCCGATGATTCAATCCTCGCTTAAAGGAAAAAACGGATTAGTAGTTTTGCCTACGCGGGAACTCGCCCTGCAAGTTCAAGAAGTTCTTCATAAAATTGGCACGCAATTCGGCCTGCGAACGGCGCTTTTAATCGGCGGGGAGGCAATATTCCGGCAAATTCAAGCGCTTAAAAGAGATCCTCAAATTATAATCGGCACGCCCGGAAGAATTATCGATCATCTTAATCAAAAAACTCTTAAACTTAACTCTGTTTCAATACTTGTGCTTGATGAAGCGGACAGAATGCTTGATATGGGTTTTGCGCCACAACTTAAAATTATTTTAAGTGCTGTGCCGCGCGAACGGCAAACCATGCTTTTTTCGGCCACGATGCCGGAAGACATAATCACGATCGCGAGAAAATATATGAAAACTCCCACCCGCATTGAAATTGCGCCGCCGGGCACAACTGTGGAAAAAGTCACCCACGAACTCTTCTTTTTAGATAGGCATGACAAGCCGCGCTTGCTCGAAAAAATTCTTTTTGAATATAAAGGCTCGGTGCTTGTTTTTTCACGAACAAAACACGGCGCGCGGAAAATCACCACAAACATTCGCGGAATGGGCTACTCCGCCGCCGAGATTCATTCAAACAGGTCACTCTTACAACGCCGCGAAGCGCTTGAAGGCTTCAAGAACGGCAAATATCGTGTGCTAGTTGCCACTGATATTGCCGCGCGGGGAATAGACGTGAAGGGGATTGAGCTTGTATTAAATTTCGATTTGCCGAGCACTGCCGAAGATTATGTTCATCGTATCGGCCGAACGGCCCGAGCAGGCGGCGTGGGACACGCAATTTCATTCGCCACGCCAGACGAGCGGAGTGACGTAAAGGCGATTGAGCGATTAATTCGCGTTACTTTGCCGCTTTCAAAACTGCCCGAACTTCCGCCAGCGCGGAAAAGCGACAAAATTCCGGAAACAATAGAACGCTCTAATCGCGGCCGCCGTCCTAGTTCTCGTTTTAGCTCGTCCGGCCAGGGCGCGCGCCGTTCTTTCGGTCCGCCGGGCCAAGGCGAGAGAAAAAGATTTCCCCACCGAAATTGGTAAGGTTATATTGACAAGTAAGTATAAATCTGATAGCATTGAATTTAGAGTAATTGTCAATTTTACAAACTTTCACAACTTAAGGAGATATTTTATGAATGAAGCGTTAGAAGTGACTTTCCGGCCAAAGTCGGCAGACCAAAAAAAAGAATGTTTTTACTGTTTAAGAGAAGCAACACTTGAGGCAGTGTGCGCAAAAGAAGGGCATGTGGCTGCTATTCGCTGTTGTGACTCAGATTCTTGCAAAGAGAAAGCAAAGAAAAGAGCTTTGGAATCAATAGAATCAATAATTCCTTAACTTAATACATTGAAGAAAAAAGGTGTTCGATTTTGAACACCTTTTTATTTTCTACTTGCGTAGGCAGGAAAGTTGGCGGACTAGCTTGATATAATAATAAAATTAATAGTAATATTATTTTAAGTTCATTCACAAAAACAAATAAGAAAGGATGGTGATGTAATGCCAAAATGCACAGAATGTAACGGCTCTGGCGTAATTGAAACTGGCAATAATGATTTGCCTTGCGATTGTCCGGCTGGCGATACGGCCATGTTCAACGAAGCTGGCGTTATCGGACCGGTAACTGGCGCGGAAATAAAACGGCATTTTTTGAACAATTCTCCCGAACCAATTAAAGTTGGTAATAAACCTATTGATGCGCGCGATCTACCCGGCCGATCGAAAGTACCAGAGCATGAAAGAGTTTAAACAACAACCGAGGATATTTTATCCTCGGTTTTTTTATACCTCTTTAACCTTCCCGCC
>ERZ1292632.43-Hain-H43-01um-R2-43-length-118492-cov-10_pt1 | contig 42626 bp, 46 predicted proteins | sample MGYA00564407_ERZ1292632 | MGnify/ENA primary metagenome ERZ1292632 (study PRJEB36523, sample SAMEA6512637) | groundwater metagenome | collected 2019-01-08 | study: AquaDiva: Metagenomics assemblies of 32 groundwater samples | reverse complement strand
CCGCTTTGTGTCCCTGGGCGAATTTTAATTTTTATTTCCTCATCGATCGCAGGAACACTAATTTCTCCTCCAAGTACTGCTAGTGAAAAAGGAATGCCAACTGTTACATAGATATCGTCATCCTGGCGCTCAAATACCTTATGGGGTTTAATATTAACTGAAAGAGTAAAGTCTCCGAAATTAATTCTTGCTCCTTCATAAATTCCTGCAGGAATTTTAATTTTTCTTGTTTTTCCTCTTTCTATCTCTATCTCTTTCTCTATGCCCTTTACTGCATCCATAAAGTCCATTGTCATTGAATAACGAGGAATAGATCTTGATTGAGACCTTCCAAATGGATTTCCCCCACCAAAGAAACTTTCAAAAATATCAAATGGATCGCCAAAATCTGCGTTTGCAAACGGGTTACTGTCCCCACCCGATGACCAGGTATATGTAAACGGACTGGATTGCCCCGAAAAACCTCCAGTAAATGGATTTCCTGTTGGGCCACCCGCTGAGCCAAATTGATCATATGAAGAGCGTTTATTTGGGTCGGACAATACTTGATATGCTTCGTTTATTTCTTTGAATTTTTTTTCAGCAACTTCTTTCTCATCTTTATGTCTATCCGGATGCCACTCGAGAGCTTGCTTTCTATATGCCTTTTTAATTTCATCACTAGAAGCAGTCTTACCTACTCCCAAAATGTCATAATAATCTGTTTTGGCACTCATAAATTAATAATGCTAATTATATCAAAATCTGTTTCCAAATCTATGATATAATTTTGGGTATGAAAAAGATTACCAAAAATATTTTAGAGTATACTGTTCTATTTGAGCCTGCCGAAGAGGGTGGCTATATTGTTACCGTTCCCGCTTTAGATGGTTGTGCAACTCAAGGGGAAACTATAGAAGAAGCAGTTAGAAACATCAAAGAGGCTATTTCAGGTGTAATTGCTGTTATGGAAGAAGAAGGGTTGGAGATTCCAAGAGAAAAAACGGAAACATTTTTTACAAAAATTGCTGTTTCTTATCCAGTCTTAACTGCCTAAAATGCCTTCATTCAAACCAAAGATGTAAAACCTGGCTTGTTAAGAAATTTCATCAACAAGGCTGACTCTTCAGAAAAAGAATTCCTCAAACTAAAGTAAAATCTTCAAAAAACTCAAAGGCTAACACTTGCCAAAATTAAACCTAAAATATCGTAGTAATCAGTTTTTGTAGACATAACCCTTATTCTAAACTAGAAATTATAAATTTGTAATTATTTAGATGAAGTTGCAAAAGACAATTCAAATTTGTTTGATTCTTTACCTTTCAAATTAACAACAACATCATCGATTGTTAAATTTGAAATATGGTTTGTTGGTAATGATATTAAAATTCCCTTTTTATCATTTAACACATCCTGTTCCCAAACTTCACGAGAAATAATTTTCAGAAGCGATTCCCCATTAAAGGGCTTCCCTAAATTTTTTAAATTAAGGACGGTAGCATTTCGATCCAAAACATCATCAATTCCAACCTCAAATAATATCTTATTGGCTGTGCCAATATTTTTAAAGCCTTTTCTTCACTGGAAGATTTTGAAAAACTATATCTTTCAACAAGACCAAAAAAAGATTCCATTTATTCAACCACCTGTCCTTCTTCAACATCCTCTGGTTTTTTCTTTTCAGAACCTTCAGTTTTCGGTTCTTCGGTTCCACTGTTCTCCGGTTCACTGGTTTTGTTTTGATCCCCATACATCGCTTGGCCAACTGAAGACAAAACATCACTCAAATCTTTTGTTGCGGTTTCTATTTCTTCTTTAGTTGAGCTGTCTTTCCCCGCTACTTCTTTAAGCGCTTTTACTTTTTCTTCTACTTCTTCTTTTATTTTAGTATCAACCTTGTCTCCAGCATCTTTTAATGCCTTTTCTGCAGTTGCAATTAGGCCGTCAGCATTATTCTTTGCTTTAATACCTTCTGCTTTCTTTTCATCTTCATCTTTGTGTTTTTCGGCTTCTTCCTGCATTCTTTTTACTTCCTCGTCGGAAAGTCCCACTGCTCCTGTGATTTTTATGTTTGTAGTCTTTCCCGATGCTTTATCTTTTGCGGTAACTGTCAAAATGCCCGATGCATCCATATCAAAAGTTACTTCAACCTGTGGCACTCCTCTTGGGGCCGGAGGAATTCCATCAAGAGTAAACGTTCCAAGTGTTTTATTATCGGCACTCATTGGGCGCTCTCCTTGAGTTACCACTATTTGAACCTGTGTTTGATTATCAGCCGCAGTTGAAAATGTTTCAGTTTTACTTGTAGGAATAGTGGTATTTCTTGGAATCATTGGTGTAGCTACTCCACCCAAAGTCTCAATCGCTAAAGTAAGTGGGGTAACATCCAAAAGCAAAATATCTTTTACTTCTCCACCTAATACTCCGCCCTGAATAGCTGCTCCAATTGCTACTACCTCGTCTGGGTTGACTGATTTATTTGGATCTTTGCCAAAGAAATTTTTAACAGTTTCGACCACCTTTGGCATTCTTGTCATTCCACCTACTAAAATAATTTCATTAATATCGTGTGGGTCTAATTTGGCGTCTTTCAAGGCTAAAGCTACCGGCTTCATTGTTTTTTCGATTAACTCCCCAACCAAGCTTTCTAGTTTTGCTCTTGTCAACTTCATAGTTAAATGAAGTGGTTGACCATCTTTTTGAGTAATGTATGGTTGGTTTATTTCAACTTCTTCTGCGGCAGAAAGCTCGATTTTTGCTTTCTCCGCGGCGTCCCTTACTCTTTGAAGTGCTTGTTTGTCAGCTGAAAGATCAAGCCCGCCATTTTCCTTTTTAAATTCATCAACTATATATTCAACAATTGTTTGATCAAAATCATCTCCTCCAAGGTGAGTGTCGCCATTTGTAGCCTTAACTTCAAATACCCCCTCACCCAATTCAAGCACTGAAATATCAAATGTTCCACCACCAAGATCATAGACAGCAATTTTATGAGCGTTTTTCTTATCTAGCCCATATGCAAGAGCTGCCGCGGTTGGTTCATTAATTATTCGCTCAACTTTAAGTCCTGCAATTTCGCCCGCTTGCTTCGTAGCTTGCCTTTGGGCATCATCAAAGTAGGCCGGAACCGTAATTACTGCTGATTCTACTTTTTCACCAAGATAAGCCTCTGCATCTTTTTTGAGTTTCATTAAAACCCTGGCTCCAATTTCTTGAGGTGTAAATACTTTGTCACCAATTTTAATATCGGCCATTCCATTTTTACCCTTTACAATTTCGTAAGGAACCATTTTGATAGTTCTTTCGACCTCTTTATCTTCAAATCTTCTACCCATAAGGCGCTTGGCAGAGAAAACTGTATTTTTAGAGTTAAGAATCATTTGACGTTTAGCCACATCCCCCACTAAATTTTTAATAGGTTCAACAACTGATGGGGTAACATTACGACCGGTGTCAGAGGCTGCTATAACCACTGGGCGTCCTGCCTCCATTACAGAAAGGGCCGAATTTGTTGTTCCTAAATCAATTCCAATGATTTTACTCATATTATTTTTGCCATACTTTTACTTTTGTGTGTCTTATTACTGGCCCGTCTATAATTTTATAACCTGTTTGCACTATTTCTGCAACTGTATTAACAGCTTTCCCAACCACAGCTTCGATAACCTCCATAAGCTCTGGGTTAAACCCATCTCCAGCTTTAACTTTTATTTCTTCTATCCCTTCAGTTTTTATTGCTTCTTCAAATTCTTTAATGGTGACAGCAATTCCTGGGTCCTTAACATGCTCTTGAGCTTTTTTCAAAACATCTAAAACTGGTAATAATTTTAACACTAATCTTAAATTAGCCAACTTTTCAAAATTGTTTTTATCTGTTTCAACTCTTTTTCTTAAGTTATCATAATCAGCAAGAGCTCTGGCTAGTTGGTTTTTCATGCTGATGCTACCTCCTCAATTAATCCCTTAAAATATTTAACAACTGGGATCAGTGTCGAATAAGAAACCCTTGATGGTCCGATTATAGCAAGCATGGCGGGTTTTCCTCGAACATTAAAATGTGTCGCAATAATACCAGCTGGCGTCAACTCCGGCCAGCCTAATTCTTCTCCAAATAAAATATCTAAAGGAGAGGTGGGTTCTGAAATCTCAAAAAAAAGCTTTTGCATTTTTTCTCCTTGTTCAAGTAATGAAAATATATTTGCACAAGCCTGTATATCTGAAAATTCTGGGTTCTCAAAAAGATGGGAGTAGCCTGAATGCCAAAACCTATTACTTGCTCCTTCTTGGAGCGCAGAAACAGACAGGCTTTGGGTGGCATCAGACAAAGCATGTGTTGCCTCCTCCATTAGATCCTTTAAGTCTGCCCTAGAATCCCAAACATCCTCTTTTGCTTTAACTTCATCGACCAAACTCATCTCTTTTTCCTCCATTAGTTGATCGATGTAAAATTTCATCGCGGTTGGGGTGGGGACGCGACCCGCAGATGTATGTAGTTGTTTAAGATAATTAGATTTTGTCAAAGAAACCATCTCATTTCTGATCGTAGCCGGAGAAACCCCTAAATTATATTTTTTATCGAGAGCCTCGGAGCCAACCGCATCGGCAGTTTCAATATACTCGTCGATAATAGCTTTTAAGACTCGTGTTTGCCTTGCGGTTAATCCTTCAGCCATAGTTAGCAGTATCTTATCTCGAGTGCTAACCCTTGTCAAGGTCTGAAATGGGTTCTATTTTTCTTGAAATAAAAAATCGTTTAAACAAGTTTAAAAAATTAGTTAATTCTTGAGATTTTAGTAAATAAGAAGTTAAAAAGTAAGCCAAGGCGCCCGATAAAATTACCAACATGGTTAATGCCAAAAGGTTTCCGGCATATCTTGTATCCAAAACAAACCTCTCAAAAGGAAGATTGGCCGGCGAATTTTTTATCCAAACCCATCTATCAAAAAACTTGAGCATAAAATACATCACGACACCTGAAACTACGGATGAAAATACTGATTTAAAAAGTGGGGAAAGAAGTTTCCAAATCGGACCATTTTTAAGACGATTATTGATTACTATAAAAAGAGTGGCGCCTTGTATAAAAACTCCGATAGAGTAGGCAAGTGCCAGAGACCAAGAGGGAAGACTAAAAACTTTGACAAAAATAAATGCCAAGCTAATATTAATAATTAATGAGATTATAGAAATAATAACGGGAGTCTTTGTATCGTGCATGGCATAAAATGCCCTTGAAAGTAGACTTGCACCAGCTTGGAAGATAACTCCAACGGCGAATGCCGAAACAACCATTCCGGTTTGGACCGTTGCTTCCCAATCAAACATATCTGTCCCAAAAATAAGCCTTACTATGGGGATTCTTAAAACTATCAATGTGGCCGAAACTGGCAAAATTAAAAAAACCATCTGATATAGAGCATCAAAAAGTGTTTTCCTGAAAACGCCTGGCTGGCCCACCTGTCTTGATAGTGTGGGTAGAGATGCTTTGGCTATCGATGTCCCAAAAAGTCCAACTGGAATAAGTTGAATGGTGTTGCCTAGAGTAAAATAAGTATATGAAGCAGTTGAAATTAATGAAGCCAAAAAAAGCTCGACCGTTTTCATAACCTGAATCACTGAAACTTCAATAATTCTGGGGAGTGCAAGTCTTCCAATTTTTCTTACATTATCATCAATGGAAATTTTTGACCTAAATCTGAAACCAAGTTTTAAAGAAAGGGGGAGTTGAATTAAAAGATGCAGAGCAGAGCCCACTATAACCCCGATGACTGGGGCCATAAGATGAAACTTGGGAGCAAAAATTAGTGTACCAAAAATGATTCCTAGGTTATAAAAAAGTGGAGCGACCGCAGGAATTAAAAAACGCCGTGATGATTCTAAAACTGCAGTTAAAACGTAACTAATAACAAAAAAGCCTTGGGCCGCAAACAGAATTCTAGTAAGCCTTACTATTGTTACTTGTTGTCCATTTGTGAATCCAGGAGCTAAAACACCATAAAGATGAGATGAAAAAAAGATTAAAAATCCTGCCAAAATTAAAAAAACTAAAAATCCAATATTGACAACTGTTGTAGCCACCTTCCAAGCCTCATTTTTGTTTTTTTTGATAAGTCCTGTAAAAACTGGGATAAATGCGGCTGAAAAGGTCCCAAAAACTAATACCTCAAAAACCAAATCGGGTAAGCGAAACGCGGCAAAGAAAAGTGAAAGTTCATCTGGCGTAAAAAAACTTGCCAAAACTCTTTGACGAACAAGACCCAGGATTCGACTGGCAACAACCATAAACATAATAATTGTCGCGGCGGAAAGAACAGTCTTTTGTTGTGAATTAAATAGGTTTTTGATTGATTTCATTATCAAGGTCGATTATACTATTGGGATGCCGGTTACTAAAACAGCCAAAAGAGCCTTGAGAAGCTCCCATAAAAAAACTAGTGTTAATAAAATTATCATTTCAAAGCTTGAAGTGGCCTTAAGAAAAGCTAGAAAACTTAAGAGTCTAGACTCGATATTCAAAGCAACTTCATTGGCTGACAGGGCCACAAAAAAGAAAGTTATCCACAAAAATAAATCCGCCAGGATTAAAAGCGCTTTGTCAAAGCTTCTTCCAAAAACAAAATCAAAATAGTATATTGAAAGTAGCATGGCTACCAAAAAAAAGTTAATCAATCTACTTCCTCAAGAAGAATTTGAGGCTTCAACGCTAGGGAGATTGCTTCGTTGGGCAATGACATCTTTTAGGTATATTGTAATAATCACCGAAATGGTAGTTATGGGAGCATTTCTTTCCCGATTTTGGTTAGATGCTCAAAACTCTGATCTAAACGATCAACTACAAATTAAGACTGCCCAAATAAAAGCCCAAAGTGATTTTGAAAAAAGTTTTAGAACTTTACAAGCAAAACTCCAAATTTTTAAAGATCTATCAAAAGAGAAAAAACCTTCCGATACTATAGCTAAAATCGTTGCCAAGGTACCCGGTGAGGTTAGCCTTCAGTCGATATCATTTCAGGAAACTTCAGCCCAAATCAAAGGAGTTGCTGGAAGTGAAATGGGAATTGCTCAATTTATTTCCAATCTAAACGCCGATGCCGCATTTAAAGACATATCTCTCGGTCAACTAAATTCATCAGAAAATAATCCGTCACTAACAGTCTTTAATATCAAGCTTTTAATAAAATAATATGGCACTTGGATGGCGAGGACAATATTTACGGTACAAAGAGTATTTTTTAAATGTCGTGGTGCTTTACAAACAGCGCCGTGACCTCAAGATGTTTTTGGAAGTTATTCTTTCCCTAATTACAATAACCATATTTGGTTTATTTGCCCTAAAACCTACCGCCCTGACCATTATCTCCTTGGTTAAAGAAGTCAATGAGAAAGAAAAAACTATTTCTTTACTTGATCAGAAAATTGCAAATCTAGATACCGCAAGCAGTCTTTATTCTGAAAATTCAGGGGTTATTCCACTGGTAGACCTGGCCGTCCCCAATCAACCACAGCCAGAAATTTTTGTTGGGCAGATACAAGCTGTCGCAAGCAAAAACGCCGTTCAAGTCTTGGGTGTATCTGTAGGAGAAATAATACTTTTGGGAAAAGATGATCAGGCCAAGAAGAAGGAAGCTGGTTTAAAACCATTATCTACAGGATCAAAAGAAATGACTGTTTCAATTAGTATTAGTGGAAATTATCAGGGAATAATTTCTACAGCCCGCGACTTAGAAAACTTGCGCCGTCCGATAAAAATTGATGCCTTTGGAATTAATACAACTACGTCCGAAAGTGGAAATATTATTGTAGCTATAATTTCAGGCAGGTTACCGTTTATCCAGTGAAAAACAAAATTCCTAACATTGTTACAATTTTAATTTTGACAACCCTAACTGCAATTATGTGGATATCTTTAAGCGTTTACCGAGCAGTTGTCGTAAAACCATCTTTGGTGGTACCTGATGAAATCTCAAAACCATTGGTGCCATTCCTAGATCAAGATATTATTAGAGATATTCAAAATAGAAATGAGTAACATTTCATGATAAACAAAGTTTGTCACAAGCTACGCTTATGATAAACAAAGTTTGTCACAAGCTACGCTTATGATTAAAAAAAATAAACTTCCAACAATACTCGGACTAATAGTTTTAATTGTTGGAACACTTTTTGGAGTTATATTAGTTAATTCGAGAGCTATTTTTAGATTAGGAGCATCCGGAGAGGCAATGCCTAAAAATATACGGGTTTCTAATATTTCAGATACTAGTCTGACAATCTCTTGGGTTACAGACAAGGAGTCTGTCGGGTTTGTGCTTTGGGGTCAAAACAAATTGGTTCAAGATAGCAAAAAGTCTTTCACTCACAGTGTGGCACTAAACGATCTTAAGGCTGAAACTGAATACTCCTATAAAATAAATTCAGGAGGAATACTGTTTGACAACAATGGGATTCCCTGGAAAACAAAAACAGGATCTGCTTTAAATGTTAGCGAAAATTCTGTGCTTATATCAGGATCGGTAATAAGTTCAACTGGGGAAACAATCAAAAATGCCTTAGTTTATGCAAATATTCAAGGATATATACTCTCAACATTAACCTCTCCTACCGGCAATTATGTTTTTCAGTTAGGGGCTACAAGAACTCAAGATTTAAAAAACTTGCTAGAAATCAACGAGGCGCAAACCTTAGTTGAAATTTTTGTGGAGACAGGAACTGGGGATGTTTCAACCGCTCAAATTTTTCCACAATCTGCTAAACCCGCCCCACCCATGGTACTTGGGCAAACACATGATTTTCGAAGCCTTCCAATATCAACATCTGGAGGAACACCTAATGCCGAAGTCGATCTTCCTGAAAATTCAGAAGAAAAATCCAAGTTCGCCGTAGCCGACAATGTCCCCGTTTCTGGACCAGCTCAAAGTGTAACCCTTGAGAGTTTAGATGATGGAGAGGTGGTAACTAGCACCGAACCAGAATTTTTTGGTGACGGGCCAAAAGGAACTATATTAACAATAACTGTCGAGTCTGAAAATCCCATAACAGCATCCGTCACTATTGGCACTGCCGGATCTTGGAATTGGAATCCACCGGAAAATTTAAGTCCTGGAGTTCATAAAATTACTATTTCCTGGAAAGATATAACCGGAATAACCAGAAAACTAACTAGAAATTTTGTTGTTCAAGCGGGTGAAGCTCCGGCCTTTGAGGCATCTGGTTCTGGAGAGACCACAACTGCAACCCCAACTCCCACCGCCTCGTCAAATGCTAAACCAACGTCTAGTCCAAAAGTAACTGCAAGCCCAGCGCCTATTCCTCAAACTGGTAACTTGACTCCGACCATTCTTTTCTCTATTCTGGGTATAGGCGTTATGGCGCTGTCTTTTGTTACCTATAAACATGCCCAATCAATCTGATTTATCCAGCGGAGCTTCAGCGAAGTTGGACCCAACTCAAACAGATCCGGTTCAAACTCCGGTAGTTCCCCCAGTTGACGATAATCCAGTTATAACTGTCCCTGACTTTCAAATGGCAGATACTTCAGATATTTCATCTATGCCAACTGAAGACTCGCAGCCAGTCTCCAATCTCCAGTCTCCAATCGCCAGTGAAAGTGGTGGAACAGCTGCACCACTAGACGACGTGTCCTCAATGATGGTTTCCCCACCACCAAAGAAAAAATTCGGCGGAGGAAAAATCATCGCAACAATATTGGGATTATTTTTATTAATTGGCGGCATCGCCGGAGGAGTAATCTTGACCCAACAAAAACAAAGTGTTTCAGAAAAAGCATACGAAGAAACTTGTTCTGAATCTGGGGCAACAGACTGCGCAACTGCCGAACGGGAATGTACTATAGAAAAGGCAGATAAATGTAAATGGATACCTCTTTCTGGTGACAAGTGTGGTAGATGTGTTGTAAATGATGGTGATGGCACTCCCACCGCTAGTTGTCAAAATATTAAAGCCTATTCTCCAACATGGACGCAACTAAGTGTAGCTCAGCTTTCTAGCCTCAAAGCTAATAACCAAGTTAATTTCTGTGCAACTGGAACTACTACCCCAGCACAAGATCGAGTTCAATTTACAGCCGCAAGGTTCACTGTTAATGGAACCACAAGGCCGGAAACGATAGGTAAAAGGCCGGGCGGGGGCAAGAATGAATTTTGTGATCTTTATACAATTCCGGCAGGAACAACAACATTTAACATTTCAGCACAAGTTAAAATATTAAATCAATGGAAATAATATGAAAAAATCTAAATTTGTAACCGGAATAATAATAATCATAACTCTAGTTCTAGCTGGAGTTGCTATTTTTACCGCTATCAGGCTTTACCAATTGAGAGCACAGCCGGTGGCTCCAAATGTACCATCTAGTAAACCAAGGGCTGCAGAAACAAATAATTGCTCATTGTCATTTACGATTGGTGCGACATCAACAGCTACAGCTACAGCCACGGCAACCGCAACATCGACCGCCACTTCTACGGCAACCAGTACCGCAACATCAACGCCAACTGAATCCCCAACTTCACCTCCCGGTACTCCAAATTCCTGCGGAGGAACATGTGGGAGCAATAGTAACTGCGGGAGTGATCTTATTTGCTACCAGGGATTCTGCCGAAACGCCTCGTGTGTAGCAGAAACTGACTGTACATGTGCTGGTGCCTCGGCCCAAACACCAACACAGCCATCTCTTCCAAACTCTGGAACCAGCTGGCCAACAGTATTTGGAGCAGGACTTGGAATACTCGTCATAATGGGCTCACTGCTACTTGCAATTTAATTTAATTTGTAATAGCGTTTATACGTAAGCATGTTTAGAATTTTTAAAGGAAAAAGGGAAAATAAAAAGCCCTGGCAGTTGGTTAGTCTTATTTTTTTGGTCGGCGCCATCGTCGCCGGCGTACTTCTGGTCAAGCAGTCCCAAGACATCCGAGAAAAAGCAGCGGGGGATACTTGTTTGCAATTACGAGGCGATTGTGTGTCTGAACCTGAGTGTAGACATCCAGATAAAAAAAGGAGGACGGATGACTGTAGTGTAGGCGATCTTGTTTGTTGCTATGAACCCAGCGATGACGGAGGGGGTGGCGGCGGAAATCATACCAAGTGTGACGCGGATAATCCCTGTGGAGGGGGTTCATGCTCCACACGATTTAAGAGGTGTTTCACCAATCAGCAATGTAAAAGATGGGACAGAATCCTCAAGTGCGAAAAATAAGGTAACTTATCTCCAGCTTTCCATCCAATAGTAGGATTTGTCTAGCCAAAGAGGAATTTGTAGTCCTGCCCAGTGAGGGTAGAAGTAAACAAATAAAACAGTAGCAAGTAGAATGTAGTATGTAGCAAGCTTGGGGTTTCGACGAAGAATGTAACCCGTGGCTATCGCCAAAAATGGTATTGATGGTAAATAATGATATAGAAACATTATTCTAGGCGAGATTGCCCACGGAACAAAAAAGATTAAATATGCAAACACGACTAAGCCAAGTTTTCTATTTCGCTCAATATATGCAAAAACTGAAGACATAAAAATAGATACTAAACCAAACCAAAAAACAAGCGGGTTTCCTATCGCATAGATTCTGCTGACAAAGCCACCCACCTCATCGCTTGTGTAAAGGTAAACAGGCCGGGTCATTAGTGGCCAGCTCCACCAGGCAGATGTATATGGATGAGTCGCACGTAGGCCAGTATGGTACCACCACATCTGTTTCTGCATCCCCCACCAGGTTCCCAAGTCATGACCGGTTAAAAACATAGGTAGGTAAGTTAATATGTAACAAGTAATAGGTAATAGACCAAAAAACAAGAATGTCGAAAGCTTGAATTTGTTTTTACGTTTTAACCACAAGATAAATAAAATCGGAATTACCCAAATGGCTGACCATTTTGAAGCAATTGCAAGACCCAAAGAAATCGCCGACCAAAAATCTTTTTCTTTCAAAAAAAGATAAATCGTTAAAAGCATGAAGAATAAAACATAGACGTCATTCATGGCCATTCTTGATAGCACTAAAAAAAGCCCATCTAATGAGAAAATAAACGTGGATAAAAGACTGATTATTTCGTCGTTAAATATTTTCTTGGAAAGAAGGTAAATCATGAATATTGATAGCGTTCCAAAAATCGCCTGCGGGAATCTCCAGCCAAAAGCATTTTCACCAAGAATCTTCATGCTCCCCGCCATCATTAATTTAGAAAGCGGCGGGTGGGTCCACTCATAGGCAAAACCTTCCGGATGTGGATTCCACCATTCCCAGGCCTTGGGGTCATTATGCAAAACAAGACGGGCGGTGAAGGCGTGATAAATCTCATCAAAATAATCTTTTGGTGGTTCACTTAATTTATATACTCGTGATATAAAAGAAAAAAGAAGAATGACGGACAGTAACAAGTAGGATGTAGAACGTAGAATGGCAAACTTGGGGAACTTCTCGGGGACAACTTTCCTGCCTTTGTTAAAGAATTTAACCAGGGAATTAATCAGTATTTTTACATTTTTGGTTTTCAGGGAAATAAACAAGAGCATTAAGAAAGAAACAAGACTCAAAATTATTACGGGAAACGGCTCAAATGAAACCAAGAAATCACTGGTTATCCATCTATATGAGTAGAGAAGATTTAAAATATAAGCAAAAGAGAGACCAACTAGTGGTATTAGGTATAGTGATTCGGTAGCTGTAAGTATTGTCAAAGGGGCAAAAACAGGGAGGAGGTGTCTTTCGTGCATTCTAGTAAAAAACAAAAAAGAAAACAAAAAAGAAAAGGCAGCAAGCAGATATTGTGATTTTATTTTTTTTGCAAAAATAATAAACGAGATCAAAAATATTAAATAACCCCCAAATTGAAAATATAAATTATCTGGCTTCCACTGACCAAAAAGACCCCAGAAATTAAATGCGTTAACGGCAGTGTAAGGATATTGATTTGCAGAGACCGTCAAACGGCCAAAAATAAACTCAAATAAATTTCCATGGTTCCAAAAAGGAACAAAGGCGAGAACAAAAATACTAAATGCTAAAAAGATAAATGCTAAAACTTTTGCTAGAGAAAACTTGTGTCTAATCATCATTATCAAGATAAGTGGAGCTATGAATGCGGCTTGAGGTTTAATAAGAGTACCTACGGACAAGGCAATGGCGGATAGCGGATAGTGTATGGGTAGTAAATAAATAGCTAACAAAGAAAATAGGATAGTAAACGAATCGACTTGGCCCCAAAGTGTCGAATTGGCAAAAATTGCCGGATTAAAAATATACAAACTTGCACCCAATGTCCCAAACTTTCTACCGACTATTTTATATATCAAGTATCCAGTAAATATGTCGGCAAAAATTGCTGGAAGTTTATAAAGAACAACTTGAGGTAATATGTTCAGCAAATTTATTTTTCCCAAAAACCAGAGAACATATAAATACCCCGGGAGGTAGTCACTCCAACCGTTGTAAAAAGTCTTAAGTCCTCCGTCGGCAAGAATTCGGCTCCACGCCGTAAAAGTCCCTTGATCAAGATGAAGGGTTCCAAAATTCGAAAGAATAAGTCTAACTATTAATCCTAAGAATAAAACGTATAAAATAGGATGTATGAAAAAACTTTTTATTTTAGCTTTTGTCTTTTCTCTCATTGTTTATTATTTAACTTCCGCAGGAAAAACCCCTTACGATTATTTTACCCGACTTTCCAGTTCGTTTCTGCAGGGTAAATACTACCTAAGTGAAAATCCCCACTGGTTATCTGAACTGGTTCCCGGGCCAGGAGGCAGGTTCTATGTAATCCAGCCGCCTATGCCAGCAATTTTATCATTTCCTTTTGTCTATTTCTTCGGAAAAAACTTTGAACAACAATATCTAGCGCATATTTTGGGAGCTGGAATTATTATTTTAACAATGGCCATTTCTTACAAACTTAAAAAGAGTTATCCACTAGCTATTTTTTTTGGAATAATGATTGGCTTTGGAAGCATTGTCTGGTATCTTTCCGCAACCGGTTCGGTTTGGTATTTGGGGCAAGTTAGTGCCGCTTTTTTGACTACAGCTGCACTTTACGAAAGTTTAAATAAAAGGCGTTCTTTTCTCATTGGAATCTTTTTGGGTAGCGCATTTTTATCACGTCTACATACAATTTTATCCCTTCCTTTGTTTTTGTACCTACTAGCTAATAAGGATTGGTTTAAAAAATATTTTTATCTAGGACTGGGTATTCTTCCTTTTGTATTGTTTAATTTTTACTACAATTTTATAAGATTTGGGACAGTTTTAGATAAGGGATACTTCCTAATACCTGGGATTTATTCTGAACCCTGGTTTTCTAAGGGTATGCTAAATATCGCCTATATTCCAGAACATTTAAAAATACTCTTCCTAAAACTTCCTAACTTTTTTAATCACCCACCATATATTCAACCCTCGTGGTACGGACTTGCCATTTGGATAACTACCCCGGTTTTCATTTTTGCGTTTTGGTCACCAATTAAAGAAAATCTCACAAAGATGCTGTGGCTAGCCGTCATTTTGATCTTTATACTAGTTGCATTAAGAGGTGGAACAGGTTGGACCCAGTTTGGTTATAGGTATGCAGTCGATTTTTATCCATTCTTGACACTTTTGACCATTAAAGGCATCGAGAAAGTGGGTTTGAAAAAATATCATTGGATACTACTTTTTATTGGAGTAGTTGTTAACCTCTGGGGAGTTATATGGATAAACAAATTCGGATGGGTAAGTTTTTAATACTTGCCTTCATACTACCTCTCGCGATTTATTTGAAAACTTTATTGCCTGGTGTGGGATTTTGGGACACAGGTGAATTTCAAACCATCCCTTACACATTCGATATCGGCCACCCTACTGGTTACCCAACTTATGTGGTCATTGGTAAAATATTTCTGACCATATTCCATTTTAATTCAGTGGCCTGGAGAATGAACTTTCTTTCGGCAATATTTGTTAGTCTGGGTATTTATATTTTTTCTTATTTACTATTCAAGCTTACAAAAAAATTATTCCTTGCAATAACTTTTGGGATTCTTCTTTCGGTCAATCCAACTTTGTGGACAGTTGCTATTAAAGCCGATCCACACGCACTTCACTTTTTATTCACATCATTATTTATATTTCTTGGAGTTAAAATATTAAAAGAAAAAAGGGTTAGTTTGTTACCAATAACCGCTTTCATATGTGGCCTGTCTTTAGGAAACCATATGTTATCAATCTTTTTCATACCTTCCCTTTTATATTTATTTATTTCCTCAAAAAGTATCAAGGGTTATAAATTTTTCTTCTTAGGTGCTTCAACTTATTTACTTTTACCAATTTTGCAATCTCTAAAACCCACACTTTTAAATATTAACTATTCATTGTCAACAGTTGATGGATTTAGTCGACATGTGTTGGGGAGTGATTTCCGGGGACTAATGAATACCTGGGCAAGAGAAAACTTTTTAGAAACTTTAACTTTTTATTTTAATCTAGTCAAACAAAGCTTTCCTTTCTATTTCTGGGTCTTAATACCGGCCGGGGTATTCGTTTCTTTTCATAAACACCCAAAAATTGCCACCTTTTTAATGCTTATCTTTATTCCATTTTTGGTTTTTTCGATGAAATACCAGAATGCCGCCATAGAAAGATATTTTCTGGGGTCATTTTTAATTGAATTAATTTGGATAGTGATTTTTATAGACAAAATTACAAAAAAGTTTTTAGTTTATTTCGCCTTCATCGTTTTAATTATTCTTGCAGTTATTTTTAACATTAACAGGAATATCAAAAACATTGATCAAAGTAAAAATACCCATGCTTACACCTGGGCACTAGAAACATTAAAAAAACAAAAAGAGGGAGCAGTTATTTTTTCCCGGTGGAGTTATTCCACACCACTGTGGTATCTACAAAAAGTCGAGGGTGTGAGGGGAGACGTGTTGATTATTAACGCATCAAAACAGGATTGGAAAAGTTTAGCAAAAGAGTTTGAAGGTAAAAGGCCTGTTTATTTTATTGAGTAGTTTAGCCACCTCTGAAATTCAACCCAGTTTCCATTTTTAGGTAAAATTACATATTGATTGTCGTATTTTGGAGACTTATTTGAAATTTGGATTAGGTTGAGCGGTATAGTCAAATTTTTGAAGTTGTCTTTTGAATCAATTGCCAACTTTCCTAAAATCAACATACTTTTAAAATCAATGTCTGTTTCGATATTCCCCAAAATTGCATTTTTAAAGGCTAATATCGACTTTGAATTTAGAAAAAATTTAGAAGAGGTTAGTTTTGACTTAATAGCAGACAAAGCCCTTTGCTGCCTGACCTCGCGTGCAATATCTGTTCCCTCATCTCCTTGTGAATTTCTGCTTCTCACAAAATTTAATGCGGTCTCCCCATCCATTTTTTGCTTACCCTTTGTGAAACTCAAAGTTTTATATCTACATTGTATACATGGATCATTCTCAAGTCCCACAACTGGGAATTTATTGTCAGTAAATGAATTCTCCACATCCACCTCAACCCCGCCAATTGCATCAACAACCTCTTTAAAAATCGAGAAATCTAAAACCAAGTTATAGTTTACATCTTGTCCTGTGATCCTTTTTACAGATTCATCGACCAATTTAAACCCCTCATTTTTTTGTTTACCCCAATAATATGCGCTGTTAATCTTTGCCCGAATTTCAGGAACCCAAATATCACGGGGGAGTGGAAAAAGAGAGATTGTTTTACTTTCACTATTTAAGTACGCAAGTATTATAGTATCGGTTAAATCGGGTGCTTCATGGCCTTCGCCCCCCTTTCCAAGAATGAGGATTGAAACTGGAGTTTCAATTTTAGGCATTAGGAAATAGGCACTAGAAACTAGGAAAACACACAAAACAAACAAAACACTAAAAAATAACAAGATAAACTTTAGAATCCGCATGTTACTATTGTATTTGCTGCGAGAGCAGATAACAACTCATGAATGACTTAAACAAAGAACAATTAGAGGCGGTGTCCTATACCGGGGGGCCACTTTTAGTTTTAGCAGGGGCAGGATCAGGTAAAACAAAAGTTCTGACCCATCGCGTTGCCTATCTTATCCAAAAAAAAATTATTAAACCTGAAAACGCACTTTTATTAACTTTCACAAATAAAGCGGCTACTGAAATGAAAGGGCGCATTGGTAATATTAGTCTTGGCTTTGCCGGCACGTTTCATGGCTTTTGTGCAAAAATTTTAAGAATTGATGGAAAATATATTGGAGTTCCAATTAACTTCATAATTTATGACGACTCGGACCAAAAAGACGCTGTCAAACAAATCCTAGAAAAATTAAATTTATCAACTGACAAATATAACCCCGTCGCAATTCTAAACGGAATTAGCGAAGCCAAGAACCAGATGTTAAGCCCTTCCGAATATAACGACTTTATAAGGAGTGGGTGGCAGGAAGTTATTGCAAAAGTTTACGGCGAATACGAAAAAATGTTAAAGGATATAGGAGCTCTTGATTTTGATGATCTTCTAATTAAAACCGTAGAACTCTTTAAAAAAGATTCTGAAGTATTATCAAAATGGCAAAAACAGTTAACCCATATTTTTGTTGATGAATGGCAGGATACAAACAAAATTCAATATACATTAACAAAACTCTTAGTCGGCAAGAATAGAAACATTACTACTGTCGGTGACGCGAGCCAGTCCATTTATTCATGGAGAGGCGCTGACTATCGAAATATTAATAATTTAGTTAAAGATTATCCTGATATTAAAATCGTAAATCTCGAACAAAACTATAGATCGACTCAAAACATACTCGACGCAGCTAATCTTGTAATCTCTAAAAATACAAGCCACCCAATTTTAAAGCTTTGGACAGAAAAAAAATCAGGAGCAAAAATAAAACTTTTTGCAGCTAGAAATGGATTTGATGAGGCTGATTTTGTAGTTGACGAGATTAACCATTTTAAAAACTATTCAGATATTGCGGTTCTTTATAGAACAAATGCACAAAGTAGGGTTTTGGAGGAAGCATTTCTTCATGCTGGAATTCCATATGTACTGGTTGGTGGAACCAGGTTTTATGATAGAAAAGAAATTAAAGATGTAATTAGTTATATTAAATATTTAGTAAATCCCAAGGATTCGGTTTCTAGAAAAAGGATTGAAAAAATAGGAATTAGGCGCTTTGAGAAATTAAATGATATAACATCAATTGAGGGAATAGATACTCTCGGAATATTAGATATCGTAATTCAAAAAACTGATTACTTGAGTTTGTTTAAAAAAGAAAGTGAAGAAAATATTCAAAGGCTAGAAAACATTAAAGAGCTTCGAAGTGTCGCCACAGAATCTCCAAACATAGATGATTTTTTGGAAAATGTTGCACTGGTCGAATCAACCAAGCACCCAATCAACCAATCAACCAATGTCGTTACCCTAATGACACTTCACGCCGCTAAAGGTTTGGAATTCCCGACTGTCTTTATAGTTGGAATGGAAGAAGGGCTCTTTCCCCATTCAAGAAGTTTAATGGACAGTTCCCAATTAGAGGAGGAAAGACGCCTTGCTTATGTTGGCATTACCAGAGCCAAAGATGTTCTTTATTTAACTTATGCCAGTTCCCGACTTTATTTCGGAGAGAAACTTTCAAACCCTCCAAGCCGTTTCATTATGGACATTCCGGAAAATCTAATTGAAAATTTATCCTCCGTAGCCTTCGCGAAGGAGGACCTCGGCAGGTTGGACTCCACCGACAGCATTAAGGGCACATTCGATGATATTATTGAGAAGTATTTGAAATAATATGACGCATCCATTACAAACCAGGCAGTGGGCGAAGTTTAGGCGTGAATGGGGGAACGAAGTTGGGTTTGTCAAAAAAAACTTAATAGTTTTTAGCAAAATTCCATATACCGGCTTTACTATTGGCACAGTCCTCAAAGGATCTGCTATCACAAGGTTAGACCTTGTATTGTCCCGAAAAGTTGGGCAAAAACATAATGCCATATTTATTAAGTTTGAGCCAAATCTTTTACATGAGCCAAAATTAGAAAATAAATATAAAAAGCTGGGCTTGGTAAAAGGTAAAAGACTTTTTACCCCAACTTCGTTTTGGATTGATTTAACACTTAATGAAGAAGAACTGCTTAAAAGTTTTTCAAGTAAAACTCGATATAATATTCGACTTGCTCAAAAACGAGGAGTAATTGTAAAAGAGGATAGTGGTGATGAAGTATTTGAAAAATATCTTGAATTAACTACCGAAACAAATAAAAGGCAGGGCTTTTACTCTCACAGCGAAAAATATCATAGGCTTATGTGGCAGCATTTAAAAGATAAAATCGCTCATCTACTAACTGCTACTTACAACGGCGAGATTATTTCTACTTGGATACTATTTGCTCACGATGGATTTTTATATTATCCATACGGAGCTTCAACTGATAAATATAAAGAGGTAATGGCAAATAACTTAATGATGTGGGAGGCGATCAAATTTGGTAAAAAGATAGGTTTAAACACCTTTGACCTTTGGGGGAGAGAAGAAGGCAAAGGGTTTACAAAATTTAAAGAAGGATATAATCCAAAAGTAGTTGAGTTTATAGGAACTTGGGATTTAATAATCAATAAGCCGCTTTATTATATATATAGAATTGCAGAAAAAATTAGGTGGTTTATACTTCGGCTTGGAAAATGATCGACATAAGGCAATCGATTAATTACGTCAATTATTTAAAATCAGAGGGCTGGTGTGTAGAGAGAATTGAGGGAATAAACTACTTCATTAAGAAATTCCCAATTGTTGGGTCGATTCTGAAGCTTCAGAGGCCAAAAAAAATAAACTTTAATACAATAGACAAATTATGCCGAAAATACCGCGTTTTCCAGATTATACTCGAACCTGATTTAGCCTTCACTAATGGCGCTGTTGCCGTCTCCAAAAAGTACCATGACTTATTATTACACAAAGGTTATAAACTAAGCAAGTCGCCTTATTTACCCACAAAAACCATGCATCTTGATCTAACCAGGCCTCTAAAATTTAAAAAGGAAACAAGAAGGTGTATTCGAGTGGGGGAGAAAGCAAAAATCAAAGCGTATTCTTCCCCAAGTGAAATAAAATTATTTAGAGATGCATGGAAAAAATCTGTTAAATTTAATCGATATGTGCCAAGCTTCAAAAGCCTTTTGAATTTACGTAAAAGTTTTCCCGATAATAAGTCAATTTTCCTTGCGTCGCACAATAAACTTGGCAATATTATAGGGGGAGCGCTTTTCACACGCAGTTTACATGATTATGGATATTACTGGTATGGATTTACTAATAAAGAAGGTCGCACTTCCCTCTCCCAATATGCACTTCTTCATCAAGGGATACTATGGGGTAAAAAACAGAGTTGTAAAATTTTTGATATGGAAGGAATATATGACGATAGATTTCCAAATAAAAGTTGGCTCGGATTCACCCACTTTAAAAAATCCTTTGGGGGATGTGAAATTTCTTTCCCCGGCTACTATACTAAATTTCGATTACCGATCTAGATAATACTTTCCCCTCACTTTCAGTGATGGGATGCATCAATCCAGTAACCTTTCGAGAAGTCTGTAAATTTCTTTTCTATGTCCAAGAATAATTATATAAACACTATCCGACAACTGACGAAAAACTATCCTATAATTACCGACTCTTGTTCGAAAAAGATTTTTATAACCAGTCAATTTCTGTGTATTCGAAAAATTACCTTCACTAAAACTTCTAACTTTTCTCGCTACTCCAATTTGAGCTATTTTTGAGAGTTTTTTGAGTTGTTTCTCAGCAAGAGGGGAAAATATAATCCTCATATCCCAAGTTCTTCTGCAATCTCTTCAAAATCCCTACCCTTACTGTAATCAACCTCTTCTATTGCTTTCCTATCAACATAGTCTTCGACAAACTCTACTAGTTTCTCAAACATAGCCATACCCACGACATAGCCGGCCGTTTTATTCCTTTTTAAAACAGCCACAGGATAGTCTTCAGCACTTGCCAGAACACTAGACGGGTTCGTTTTTAGATCAGTTACAGATACACTAGTCATAATTAAATAGTACTATAAATAGGTCTTTTGTCAAGACCTATTTAAATAGTATTTTCCCCCACTTTCGGTAACTAGACCTTTGATTCCCATAATTGATAAGGCAGAACCAATTTCAACGACATTACCACCTAATTTAGCCGCAATCTCATCAATTTCCATCGGCTCAAGTTGTAAAAGTTTATATATTTCGTTTTCTAGGCCTTCTAGATTCAAGTTATTGTCTAATGACCGACGACTAGCGACTAATGACCTACCCAAAATATCCGCCGCACTTGTTGCCATCTTCGCATCTCCACTTTTAATAAGTTCGTTGCATCCCATTGAGACCGATGAATTAATAGGCCCCGGCACTGCCCAAACTTTTCTATCAACCTTTTTAGCAAGTGCGGCCGTCACTAATGATCCGCTATTTTCCCCAGCTTCTACTATTAAAACACCCAATGACGAAAGACTAACGATTATTTTATTTCTTTGTGGAAATTTCCAAAGATGTGGTTTGGCACCGTCTTCATACTCCGACACAATTGATCCCCCACTTTCAATAATTTGGTCATATAGTTTTTTGTTTTCAGGGGGATAAATAACATCGAGTCCACAGCCGAAGACGGCTATTGTTTTACCTCCATAATCGACCGTCTTTTGATGAACTTCGGTGTCTACCCCGTACATAAATCCAGAAATTGTAGTTATGCCATTTGCCACAAAATCGCTTACAAATTTGTCAACCACTTCACGGCCATATCTGGTCATTCGTCGACTTCCAACAATTGCAATAGATTTATTGTTTATTTTATAGGGGTCTACTCCTCTAAAACGTAATGTTTTCATAATGTGTTACCCTACCCGTCTCCTCAACAATACATACCGCATCAATTTGATATCTATCAAATTTATTAGCAATATCCGGGTTATTTAATAAATACATTTCAGCAGTGCGCCTAACCTGTGCCAGTTTATTTTTTCCAATCATTTCCTCCGGAGTTCCAAAGTCTTCTGTGGTTTTTAATTTAACCTCAACAAAAATTAAGATATTGTTTTTAGTAACTATTAAATCTAATTCCCCCCATTTTGTGGAATTATTCTGATCGAGTATTTTATATCCTTTTTTTCGCAAAAAATCCGTAGCTATTTCCTCCCCCTTTTTACCTACTAATCTATTTAATTGCTTCATCTATTCGCTTCTAACTCTATATTGAAGTGCTTCGGCTACGTGATTGGGAAGGATTTTTTTAGAATCAGCTAAATCTGCAATGGTTTGGCTTACTTTAATTAACCTAAAATAGGTTCTAGCTGATAAATTGTAAGTATTGACTGCCTGTTTTAATAAATTTAAGGCCTCTGGAGTTATATCAACAAATTCTTTTATGTGTTTATTTTTCATATTGGCATTGGTATAAACTTTTAAGCCTCTAAATCTTTTGTTTTGAACATCTCTAGCTTTTATAACTTCTTCCCTTATTTTTTTAGAATTCGCGATAGCGCCCCGCGAAGCTTCATGCGAAGTGGGGTTGGACATAAGCTTATTAATATCAACTGCCGGCACATTTATATGCAAATCAATTCTATCCATTAATGGCCCCGAAAGTTTACTTTGGTATTTCATTATCATTCTGGGAGTACATTTGCACTCTTTTTTAGGATCCCCCAAATATCCACACGGGCAAGGGTTTGCTGCTGCAATTAACATAAAACTCGCCGGAAAATTTACCGATCCGGCGATTCTTGTAATGGAGACTTCCCCATCTTCCATGGGTTGTCTTAAGGCTTCCAGTGTCCCCCTTGAAAACTCGGGAAATTCATCCAAAAATAAAACACCGTTATGGGAAAGTGAAATTTCTCCAGGGTGAGGGTTTGTCCCCCCTCCAATCAAACCAATTCTACTTGTTGTGTGATGTGCGGTTCTAAATGGGCGAACACTAACAAGACCCCCTCCTGCAGGAATAAGACCTGCGAGTGAATAAATTTTAGTAACCTCAAGTGCTTCATCTTCATTTAAGGGTGGCAAAATTCCAGAAGTTGCCCTTGCCAACATGGTTTTCCCAGCACCAGGCGAACCCATCATAAAAATGTTGTGACCGCCGGAAGCTGCAATTGTCATAGCTCTTTTTGCAGATTCTTGGCCGATAATTTCGGCGAAGTCAAACTCCACAATACTGTCGTCTGTAGACAGTAGACCGCGAGCAATATATTTTAGTTTTTCTATTTTAGCGACCCCATTCAAATGTCCAATTAATTCTGTTAATGATTTAACTGGATAGACATTAATTCCAGCTAGTACAGCGGCTTCATTTGCGGATTCGCTTGGAACAAAAACATTTTTAATCCCTTTTGATTTTGCGGCTAGTCCAAGTAGAAAAACACCTTTGGTGTGCCTTAATCCTCCATCAAGTGAAAGTTCGCCGTAAAAAAATGATTTTTGTTCCGGAAGCTTAACCAACTCCATCGATGCTAAAATGCCAATGGCAATCGGCAAATCATAGAGAGAACCTTCTTTGGGGATATCTGCGGGAGCGAGATTCACCACTATTTTTAGATTAGGAAAATCAATACCGGAATTGATTAATGCGGTTTTAACTCTCTCCTTTGCCTCCTCGATTGATTTATTAGGCAGGCCAATAATATTAAAGCCCGGGAAACCTTTTTTAAAGACATTTACCTCAACCTCGATAAGGTTCGCCTCAAGGCCAAAGTGGCTAGCCGACAAAACTTTTGTAAGCACTAGTTAAATATAAACTATTCTGAAGATTTGCAAAACATTGAGAATTCACATTTGTTTTGACAGAAGTAATTATTGTTACACTTAAAATCGCTATTCTCTATCTCATTTCTCACCTCTGATATCTCACTTTTGACTTTTTCCAAATCTTTTTTTGTTCTTTTGGTTGTAAATTTTTCTTGAGTATCTAAATAGTAAAGTGATAATGAAATATCCCCTGGATCAACTTTGTAAATTGAGCTAACTGCCATTGCGTAAACTGATAGTTGTAAATCGTTATCAACTTCTTTTTGAGATGGAATATTAGCTCCTGTTTTATAATCAACAATTTCATATTTTCCATTACCCAAATCGTCAATTCGATCAATAGTTCCACCGATTTTTAAATCTTGCGATAATTTGAAATTAAATTTCTGTTCTATAGCAATTGTATTTATCTTTTTGTCGTACGCGTTTTTCAAAAAACCAAGAAGATAACTTTTACCCTTCTCGTAAAATTCTTGTTTATGTTTTTTATTTAAGTAACCCACTTCTAGCCAATTTTCTTTATAAAATTTAAGCGTTAATTTAGCGTTTAGATTTTCGACATTTAGCATTTGTTTAAGGGTATTGTGGATCGATACTCCAAATGAAATTGATGCCGAAGTTGGAGTAGGTAGTTTATAAATATATCTTAATTTGTAATGCATCGGGCAGGTTTTAAAAGTTTCAATTTGACTTACTGAAAGATAATTAATAGTAATAGGCTTTTGGCTTTTTGGCTTGGGTTTTTGTTTTGAATTTTGAAAATTTAAATTTGTAATTTGTTTAGGATTTAGGATTTCGAGTTTCGAATTTTCACCGAGTACCTCTGTGATAAACGGTGATATTTTTTTTGCTCTTTTTCCATCATTGTAAAATTTAGCGCTGGTTAAATAAAGTCTTTCCTTGGCCCTGGTCATTCCGACATAAAAAAGCCTTCTTTCCTCCTGTAAATGAAAGTCCCCGATAGGTAAAACTTCTTTTATTAACTCGCCAGGAATTGGAATTTGTTCATGGCGCTCACGGGATGGAAATCTCTCAGAAACCAAGTTAACTAAAAATACCACTGGAAATTCTAACCCTTTTGACGAATGAACCGTCAGAATATTTACAGCATTATTTTCTTGCCAATCGCCATCAGTTACCATCGGTGACTCACCTACTTCTGTTAATAGGTCAATGTAATCAACGGCAGCAAAAACATTGTCATTTTCTAAGTTTTTAATCTTATCAAAGAACTTGGCAATATTTTTTGCTTTAATATCCTCCGCATTTTCAACTAGTTTTGCAAGGATACCCACTTCTTGGATATAGTCATATAGAATTTGACCCACACTTTGTTTGTTAATTTGTTTTAAATGTTTATAGATTAAGTCTATTAATTTTTGGTGGTCTTTATTTGCCACAAAAACTTCAAAAATAGATTTACTTTCTTTTTTTGCCTTAGCGCTAATTTTTATAATATCCAGGGGATTAATGTTTAAGATATCTGAAGATAAAAACCGATAGAAAGATTCCGAATCTTCGGTATTATATAGTATTTTCAAGTAAGAAATTAGATCGACTATTTCCTCCTTTTCAAATAATTTTTCTGGGCCTAAAAACTGATGTGGAACCCCTTGTCTTTCAAACTCTCGGATAAATGCGTCTGCATGATTATTGGCACGAACAAGTATGGCTATATCTTTGTAATCATACTTACTACTAATCTCACCAATTTTTTTAGCTACCTCTTCTACTTCTTCTTGTCCGGTGTTTGTATGTATTTGACCAATAGCCGTAGACTGTCGACTGTTGACAGCTTTCAGTTTCTTTGATATTCCCAGTCTATACTCTAATGTATCCGGGTCATTGTGTTTAATTAGTTTGTAAGCATCGTCAAGTATTGTCTGGGTGGATCTGTAGTTCTGATTCAAAGTAATGGTTTTAGCCTCGGGATAAGCTTTAGTGAACTGCAATATATTACTTATTGCAGCGCCACGGAATCTGTAAATGGAGTTATGAACAACCACTCCATCCGCTATAAAATTATGTGTTTTATCTATTTCTAAGTCGTATGTTTCAACTACTCTCTCTTTTTCTACTCTAGATATAACTTTTTTATAAACTATTTGTTTACCAACCAAAACTGGTAAATACATTCCTGGAAAAACGTGGCTTGTAGGCACTATTCTAGCGGATAAATGTTGATAATTGTATTTCCCTAACTTAAAACGTTTATCTATAATTCCGTTTGTAATTTCTTTTAACCTCATTGCAAAGCCCCATGCCTCAGACAGATTAGTAAAATATTTGCGTACTCGTTTACCTTTTCTTGCCTTTGTTAATTCAATTCCTGATTCAGTAATCATTTTTAATATATCATTATTAGACGTTTCCAGAGAAACTGAATGCAGGATTGATGGATTACCAATAAAACCATTTTTACTTGATTTACCAACATAGCTTCTCGTACACATTTCAAGGTTGATTTTTATCCTTCTTGAAGAACCACGGGTTACCGCACCTGTTAAAAACTGGGGTGAATCTAATTCGATATTTAAATCTTTTGCTAACTTTTTAATGTTACTTTTGGTATCTATATCATTAAATAGTCTAACCAACAAATCACCTGATATTGCTTGTCCAGGTCTAGCTGAAAACGGTATTGTTGGTATACCATATTTGGCTGAATAATATGCCTCATAAAATCGCGCTTCTTCATCGCTCTGATAAGAGCCTATGCCAATTATAAGATCTGCACCCACTTCAAGCCTTAATCTATTAGGTATATTGTTCGTGACTCCAACCCTCCAACCTAAACCTTGTTTGTTCATTAAATAAACAAAATGATAATTTTTGTCTATGTAATGAGCAGGTAAAAAACAGAACATCTTATGATTATTTGTGGCAGTTATCTCTTTGCCATCTTCAGTTCTAAGTGTTATTAGATTTCTTATTCCTTTTTGAATAAAAATGTTCTTTACTTTCGATAAGGATGTATGACCTTTACCTACTGCAGTTAAAACTGCATCGCCAATATGTAAATCTTTTATTTGCCTCGTTCCATTGAGTGTTGATATCTTGGAGGTTGGTAGAAGACACTGGTTATCATCCCCCACTACTGTTATGTTCTTCTCTTTCCGAGCAAGTAAGTTAATCAAAACATTTTGTGCAAAGTTTGTATCCTGAAACTCATCAACCAAAATATATTTAAATTTCTCCTGATAGGTTTTTAAAACATTCGGTCTATCTTTAAAGAGTTTAACCGAGTAACTAACCAGATCCGCAAAATCCATAACGTTTTCTTTAATTTTTAACTCACTATAAAACTTATATGCAATTGTTAGCTCCTTTGTTTTTTTAACTTCTAACGGTTCACTTGCCCCGCGTAGCTTTAGCGAAGTGGGGTCATTTGCATATTCTAAATATTTACTTGGCGACACTAACTCATCTTGGAGTCTACTAAAATGTTGCAGTAACCCTTCAATAAACTTGTTTGGGTTCCCTAATGGCCTAAAATAATTAAGGTTAAAATCAAATAGATTTTTGCGAACCAAATCAATGCTCTGAACTTGTGTCATTAATTTATAATTTGGGGAAAGTCCAATTTCTAAAACTTTCTCGCGTAATACCCGATCACAAAAGGAATGAAAAGTAGAAATCCAAAGGTCTCCATAGGAAAGGGGCATTATTTCATCAACCCTGGTCTCCATTTCTGTCGCCGCTTTTTCAGTAAAAGCAAGGGCCAGAATTTCTTCTGGTTTTGCTAAACCTTTTGAAATCAAATATTTAATTCGTTCAGTAATAACAGTGGTCTTTCCGGTCCCCGCACCAGCGATAATAAGTAGTGGCCCCCCACTATATTTAACCGCTTCAATCTGTTCTTTGTTTAGTTTCAAACCAACAAAAGACTTAGTCATGCCAAGTCAGATTATAACAGTCTTTAGCCTAAAGCAGACTCAACTAAATCTTTAGGAAGTGATGCCGCAGCTTTCAAAGCATCTCTTACAGATTTACCAGCCTCTGTCCCTATTTTGTCAGCGGCTTCAACCGCTCCACCAACTGCCATTTTTACCGCTTCATCAGTAGTTTTTCCTACTTTTCCTGCGGTCTCGATTGCTCCCTCTACCGCAGTAACCGCAGCAGCTCCCAAATCTTCACCAACTTCGGAGGCTCCCATAACGGCACCAGATACCGATTTCCAAACTGCATTCATTACATCTCCTCCAGCATCCGAAACGGCCATTACAGCTGTTGATACTGCAACTTTAGTAGCTTCCACAAATGCTGTTCCTACATCTTTAGCAGAAACAACAGCAGCTTCAACTACATCAGAAACATCATTTAAACCCCCAACGACTTGAGTTTTAACTATATCTCTTAATGCTGTTACAACATCACTTGCTCCTTTAAGGGTTGTGATCATAGTATCTTTTAATCCTGTAACCATTGAGCTTAATGTCATATTTTACTCACCCCCTTCGTCCTCCGAAGCTTTACGCGAAGGAGGATCATCTTTATAACTTTAGAATACTTTGAAGATACTAGTCAAGAAACAACTACCTAAGTCCCCTTTTATCCAATCAAGATAATTTTTATCTATGTTATTATTCTATCCAATCCGGTTTTGTTCCCCTCCACTGTTTAATATGCGAAAGTTCAACAACGTCGATTTGAACAAATGGAGGTCTCTTGATAACATATTTAACCACTTCTCCAATTTCCATTGGATTCAGTAAATAATCAGGTTGTGGTGTTGGATATGTATCAACGCCAAAAGGTTCAATCGCTGTAATTCTTATCCCTTCACTATTAAGTTCTTTTCGCAAAACGTTAGAGAAAGAAGAAATTGCAGATTTTGTTGCAGAATATACAGCTTCGCCGTAGAAGTTTACACTTACAGCACATGATGAAATATTTACAATCTGTGAATTTTCTCCTTTCTTAAGTAAATTTAAAAGCTCGTGTGTCAAGATTAAATGTGCTCTTAAATTCAAGTTAAGCATTTTAATTATTTCTGATAAGGGCTGCTTATCAAAACGTTTACCTATATAAACACCTGCATTGTTCACGAGCACATCTAAACTCTTGAATTTTTTATTAATTTCTTTTGCAAACTTTAAAACTTCTTTTTCATCTTCCAAATCAACTACATATTTGTATATTTTTGTACTTTTTAATTGTAAAGCTGCTTTATCAAGAGTATCTTTGTGCTTTGCTACAAGGATCATATTTTCAAATTCTGGTTGTAGTGATTTTGCGATTGCAAAACCAATCCCCCTACTCGCACCTGTTATTAAAACGGTTTTTTTCATTTTATGGCTCAAGGCGTTTTATACCTTGAATTTTTCCAATTCCTCTATCATATGAATAGATTTCTTTTGATTTTGAATACAATGTATAGGAAATCAGAATTGCATCTTCGAAATCTATGTTATTTTGTGCGTATAAATTTAATGCTGAAATGAGTATTGTTTTGTGTGGTATTTTTAGACCTCTGATCGTTAAAATAACTGCAAGTTTTTTTGCTATTAAAACTCTTTCTAAATTATAAAGTCTTTTAGATTGCAAAACATAAACTATTTCTGAAATTATTGATTCTGATGTGTGAAGCTCAATATCACCAAGTTCTGCTTTTTTGAATAACTCAAAACATCTGTCAGATTTAACCGGATCGTCTTTCGCTAAAACTCTGATAAAAATATTTGTGTCAACGAATTGCATCTAGTTTATCTTCTAAAGCTATTCTTTTTATTTCCTTAAATGAAATTTTTTTCTTTAAAGGCGCAACTGAACCAAAAACAGAAGCTAAACTTGAAGATGGGATTATTTTTATATGATCTTTCTCAATATCAAAAAAAACCTTACTTCCTCGATCTAATCCAAATTTTATTCTCAAATACATAGGAATAGTTATTTGACCTTTCTGGGTGACATATGATTCTTGATTAGTTTGTAATACTTGCATATGGTGTAATACTACTATTTTTGTTATTACTTGTCAATAGATTTCGCTTCGCCTCCCAAATTCTGTGTAGAGGTTATTTTTTGTCCCAGTTGAGTAAAACTACTAAAAACATTACTCATCATGTTGTATGCATTGTTTAAATGTTTTTGGAGTGTGCTTAAATTTTCTTCCACCTTTCCATAATCTTTTTGGATTGCACGCAAAATCCGAAAAACTTCTTTTGATTTTAGTTCCAAATCTTTGCCTTCAAAGGACAAAAGTAAAACCTGAAGATGGGCATATAGCGTGTTTGGGGAAACCGGATAGACCCGAGCTCGCCTTGCAAAATTTGAAAGCTCCTGAATATTTACAACTTCATAATAAACAGCTTCTGATGGAATATACATTAAAGCAAAGTCCATCGTCCCTTCTTCCGGCAAAATATATTTTTTAGATATGTCTTCAATGTGTTTTTTAACATCTAAGATAAATTGTTTTTTACCAGCATTTCTTTCCCCTTCTGTCTCCCCTTTTAACATTAAATTAAAATTTTCCATTGGAAATTTGGAATCGATACAAAGAAGTCCTGCGTCGGTCTTTAAAACTGCATCCACTTTCATCCCACTTTTAAATGGGTATTGGAGGTGAAAGGCGTTTTTAGGAAAAGTTTGCCCTATCATTTCTTTTAATACTTCCTCGCCTAGTCCTCCACGAAGTTTTGGAGACTGCAAAAAATCTTGAAGAGTTCTTATTCCTTTTCCAATTTCACTCATCTCTCCCAAGTTTCTCTGGACTTGAGAAATAACCTTGGTTGCGTTATCAAGTCGTTCGTTAACAGCTTGTGTATTTTTTTGCAGAGAACTAATTAAGTCTCTTCTATCTTCCCTGGAGCCTGATTGAAGTGTTTTAATTATATCGAGAAGTTCTTCAGACGGCTTTTGCTTTTTTAAAGCAAGACTAGCAACCAAAACTATTAGAACTATAATTAAACCGATGACAAGAAGATCCATAGTAAAACATGATAGCATAATCAGGCGTAAAAATTTCTTACCGGCTTTTGTTTCTACAATTATTCTTTGGTTGATGCTTGGCCTTTTTATTTATTTTATAAACCCCTTTTCTTTTGGCGCTCTACCTTTATTTTTTTTAGTTATTTTTTTGGCTTTACTGTTTTCATTCTCACTATTTTTAGGCGATACCCGTCACGGGTTTATTATTTCTCTATCCCTATCTATATTCTTACTCCTTCGTTACTTTGGAATAGGGCATGTTTTAAATTTCTTACTAATTGCTGGCTTAGCAATAGTAATTGAAATGTTATACTCTGACCGAAGATGAATTTAACGCTAAAAAAACAAATAGAAAAAGCTTTCTTCCAAACTCTACAAGATTTAAAAAACACAAAAGAAAAGGAAATATTTTTTAAGGATTTTTTTAATGAAGTGGAGCTTGAAATTTATATCAAAAGACTAGCAATCGCCTACTGGATTAAAAAGGGTAGGGATAGTGAAAATATCATGCAAAATTTGCATGTGTCCTTGATGGACGTAAAAAAAATTGAGAAAATAATGAATTCAGATGGAATTAAACTTGCTCTAAAATATCTTGAGGCCGAAGACTGGGCAAATGTCTGGAGCGAGAAAATTAAAAAACTGGTAAAATAGCTTCATGGCCAGCAAATTCTATGTCACCACGCCTATATATTACGTCAACGACGCTCCCCATATCGGAAGCGCCTATACCACTTTGGCTGCAGATATCATCGCAAGATATTATAGAATTAAATATGGCAAGGAAAATGTTTTTTTTCTTGTAGGGACAGATGAACATGGACAAAAGATAGCACGGTCGGCAAAAGAGCAGGGTTTTACTCCAATTCAGCTTGCGAACAAAGTTTCGGAGCAATTTAAAAATGCGTGGGAATTACTAAATATTAGCTACGATTTTTTTATTAGAACCTCAGATCCAAGACATGAGAAGGTTGTATCTGAGTTACTGCAAAAAATATATAATAATGGCTATATATACGAAGGTTTATATAAAGGTCTTTATTGTGTTGGATGCGAACGATTCCTTGCAGAAAATGACCTTGTCAATGATAGATGTCCACTTCATCCCAATAAAGCGCCAGAGTATCAGGAAGAAAAAAACTACTTTATCAAACTCAAAGAACTAGTAAAAAATGAGGTCTTACCTAGAATTGAAAAAGGTAAATACAATATATTACCTCAAAAAAGAAAAAACGAGATTCTGGCTAGAATAAAGGAGGGTGTTGAGGATGTATCAATTTCAAGAGAAGGTGTGACTTGGGGTATACCTATTCCTTGGGAAAAAAAACAGACTGCCTACGTGTGGGTAGATGCTTTGATAAATTATTACTCTGCTACGAAATTTTTAGAAGATAAAGAAAAATTCTGGCCAGCTAATTTACATTTAGTTGGAAAGGATATTCTTTGGTTTCATGCTGTAATATGGCAAGCCTTATTAATTGCAGCTGGAGAAGAAATACCTGAGAACATATATGCACACGGCTTCTTTACGATTGATGGTCAAAAAATGTCTAAATCGTTAGGTAATACAATTCCACCGAAAGAGTTAGTAGATAAATACGGTGTAGACGGCGCGCGCTACTTAATAATAACCGCATGTACCTTTGGGGAAGACGGTGATGTTTCATTAAAAGAATTTGATGTTAGATTTAACGCAGATTTGGCTAATGGCTTGGGGAATTTGGTTTCTCGTGTCGCCAAGCTTTGCGAGAATTCAAAATTTGAATTTCACTATGATAATACATATCAATATAGTAAAAATGAAAAAATTGAAAGCTTTAGGTTTGATGAGGCTTTGAAAACAATTTGGGATGAGGTGGTTGAAGTTGACAAATATATTAACCAAACTGAACCATGGAATCTGAAAGGTGACAAATTGCGTGAAGTTTTAGAAAAATCGATCAAAAGCATAAAGCATATAGCATATGGCTTGCTGCCTTTTTTACCCGGTACTGCAGAAAAAATGGAAAAACAATTTAGTGAACCAAAAATTAAATCTGAAGCGCCATTGTTCCCGCGAATATGAAGGATTTTATTCGAACCCACGACAAACAAGTTTTGCGAGCATTAGAAATATTGCCCGGTTTTATTTCATGGAATCTAATACTCTTTCCCTATTGGGGAATTTTAGTAATTCCAGAGGTAGTTGCTTATTTTATTCTGATATTTAACGTCTATTGGTTTTATAGAGGTTTCCAATTGGCAGTCTCAGCAATTATCTCTCATACAAGAATTCAGGCTGCTAAATTATATGACTGGATGGGGGATGTTAGAGGGTTTCCTGACTGGAAAAAGGTTGAACATGTTGTTATTGTACCTACCTACAAAGAGCCGGCCCACATTTTAGAGCGAACCTTTGAATCACTTGCCAACCAAGAATTCCCAACAAAACAAATTACTATAATCTTGGCCATGGAAGAAAAAGAGCCTGAAGATGAAAGAGGTATTAAAATTGAAAGTTTAAAAAACAAATATAAAAATACTTTTAAAAATTTATTTATTACGATTCATAAACTAATTCCTGGTGAAGTTACAGGAAAAGCCTCAAATGAAAAATATGCAGCCACTTGGTTGAAGAAAAATTATATTGACCGGAAAAAACTCAACCTCGAGTATTTTACTGTAACAAGTAGTGATGCAGACCATAAGTTTCACCCTAAATACTTTGCGGCACTTACATTTAAGTTTTTGGATAATCCAAAACGATATAGATATTTTTGGCAACCAGCGATCCTTTTTTATAATAACATTTGGCATGTGCCTGCAATAATCAGGGTTTTAAATACATTAATGTCTGTCGGAAACCTCGCCCAACTTTCAAGAAAGGATCAGCTTATAATCGGACCTGGCCACTATTCACTTTCTTTTAAGCTTCTGCACGACGTTGGTTATTGGGACGCCGATAAAATTCCCGAGGATTGGGGAATATTTTTTAAGTCGTTCTATAAAATGGGGGGGAATATTGAAGTTGACCCTATATATCTCCCTCTACTAGCCGATGCGGTTCAATCGACTTCTTTTTGGAAAACATTACGTAGTCAATATGAACAAATACAAAGATGGGCCTGGGGAGTAAGCGACGATCCCTGGATCATAAAAAGTTATTTATTAACCGACATTCCCTTTTGGGACAAAACTGCAAGATTGGTAAAAGTTGTCACAAACCACTTTCTTTGGCCAGTTAACTGGTTTATAGTTACCATAGGACTTACTCTCCCCACACTACTTAACCCTGCTTTCGGTAGAACCGCACTGGGCTACACTATTCCGAAACTATCATCATTTATTCTTACAATTGCATTAAGTTTTCTTCTGATTATGATTGTCATTGATAATATACACAAACCCAAAAGGCCTAAAGACTTCCCACTTTGGAGGGCTCTACTTACTCCATTAGAGTTTGTGCTTATGCCAATAGCGGGTTTTTTCTTTGGAGCTCTACCAGGAATTGATGCTCATACAAGACTGATGTTGGGGAAATATATAGAGTACAAAGTAACCGAAAAAGTCTAAGACGATCTGTAATATTCAATCGTTTTTTGGAGGCCTTCGACTAAATTTACTTTCGGATCCCAGCCCAGAATTTTTTTGGCTTTTGAAATATCGGGCTGTCTTTGCATTGGATCGTCCTGTCTAAATGAACCGCTAAAAACAACTTCCGATTTTGAACTTGTGTGTTTAATAACTTCCTTAGCTAACTCCAGTATCGTAAATTCTTTTGGATTTCCTAGATTAAAAATCTCGCCTTTTGTACCATTTTCAAACATTGCTTTAAAAATTCCCTCTACCATGTCGGAAACAAAGCAAAATGAGCGTGTTTGGGTTCCGTCTCCGTCTACTTTTATGTCTTTGTCTCTGATTGCCCAATTAACGAAGTTGCTTACCACCCTTCCATCGTCTTTTTGCATCCTTGGTCCGTACGTATTGAAAATCCTGACTATTCTTGCATCAATTCCGTGTTTATTAAGAAAAACATAAGTTGCGGCTTCAGCAAAGCGTTTGCTTTCGTCATAACAGGCGCGGGGGCCAAAGGGGTTTACATTCCCCCAATAAGTTTCTTTTTGGGGATGTTCTTTGGGGTCTCCATATACTTCCGATGTTGAGGCAATCAGAATCTTTGCTCCTGATTCTTTGGCAAAATCAAGAATGTTAAGCGTTCCGAGGGAGTTAGCAAGAAGGGTCTCTTCGGGGTAGTTTTGATAATCGATTGGGGAAGCTGGAGAGGCAAGATGAAAGGCGAAGTCAAAACCAGGAAGATCAATTTTAGAAGCAATGTCCTGATCCATAAACTTGAAGTTTGGATTCTTTAGAAGATGATCTATATTTTTCTTGCTACCCGTTAAGAGATTGTCGAGACAAGTGACCTCGTAGGAAGCATCAAGAAGCTTGTCACATAAGTGACTACCGATAAACCCCGCGCCTCCCGTAACCAGGACTTTTTCCATACCCATATGATACACTAATTTAATAAGATGAAAAAAGACCATTGGATTCACAAAATCCATCTCCCAAACTGGCTAGTAGGAATTTTGGCCCTGGTATTAATCCTTCGCATCCCAACTTTTTTTGAGCCTTATTATTATGGTGATGAAATGATTTACATGACCCTGGGCCAAGGAATTCGACAGGGCCTTCCGCTTTATAGTGAGATGTTTGATAATAAGCCTCCGCTTCTCTATTTGACAGCAGCCATTGCAGGGAATTTGTTTTGGTTTAAAACAATATTGGCTTTTTGGAGTCTTGCTACAACTGTCGCTTTTTGGAAACTAGTCAAAGGAAAAATGGCTACATTAATTTTTGCACTTTTAATCTCGCTTCCATTACTTGAGGGTAACACGGCTAACGCCGAGCTTTTTATGATTGGCCCAACTATTCTTGCATTTTACATGCTCCTTACTAAAAAACTAACGATTAAAAATTTAATTATATCTGGATTTCTATTTGGAATAGCCGCACTTTTTAAAATTCCAGCCTCCTTTGAAGTTCCAACTATAGTAGTCTTTTGGGTTATTACTCAAGGCATGGGTAAATGGCGAACTATTTTTAAAAATACTTTCTATCTTTTTGTAGGTTTTATAATCCCAATACTCCTTACTTTTATCTGGTATTTCATTAAGGGAGGGCTTAAGCAATATGTCGAGGCAGCATTCTTACAAAACGTCGGTTACATTGGCAGCTGGGGAGTGGAGGTTCCACTTCCATTACGAGCCGGTTTAATAATCTTGGGTGTTTTACTTCTTTTTGTTGTCAGTAAAAAGATTTCAAAAGACTTTTTATTTGCCTGTCTCTGGCTTATCTTTTCCCTATTTGCAGTTACACTGTCTGGCAGACCATATCCACACTACTTGGTTCAATCAGTGGGTCCAATTGCCATCCTCTTGGGTATGTTTTTTACAAGCAGGAACATCGAACAAGCTCTGGTTGTAATTCCACTTACTGTCGCCTTTTTTATCCCTATTTATTATAATTTTTATCACTATAAAACCAGGGATTATTACTTAAGATTTGTAAATTTCACAACTGGTAAAATAAGTAGAGCGACATACTTCGATCAATTTTCTCCAAATACACAAAGGAATTATAAAATTGCCGACTTTTTAATAAAATCATCTTTACCCCATCAACGAGTATTTATCTGGGACAGCGATTCACCAACAATATATGCCCTTTCAAGACGATTGCCACCTATAAAATTTGTGGCTGATTACCATATTAACGATTATTATACAAAAACTAAACTTGTTGGTGATTTAGCAGAAAAAAAGCCAAGATTTATTGTTTTGACCTCAAAACATCCTTTACCTGAAATAATGAACTTCATTCGAAAAGAATACATACTTATTCATCAAATCGAAGATGCAAACATTTATTCAAAATTGGAAACAATTACCCTTTAAAAATCATATTTATCTATCTTTTGGGCTATCACTTTTTGTGACTTTATTGATATTGGCCCTTAAGAATTATCTTCCACCCGAGATTCCCCTTTTTTATGGCAAATCAACAGGACCGGAGCAACTCACATCTAAATTTGGCCTTATGATAGCCCCAGGGGTTGCAATTTTAATTACTACCATAAATACCATTTTATCCTTTTTAGTAAATGATATATTTATTAAAAAAACCTTGGTTATTTCTTCAGTTTTTATTTCACTTTTATCCAGTATCACTGTTATAAAAATAATTATGTTAGTTGGATTTTTCTAATAAATGGCGGATTTACCAAACCTTCTTATATATCCCTGGCTACTTTCTGCCATTATTTCGTTATTAGTGACCCCCTTGATTATCAAACTTGCCAAAAATCTTAAGATTCTTGATGATCCGAAGATCAACAAACATCCCAAGGTTATCCATACTGTCCCGACACCAAGAGGTGGGGGGATCCCCATATTTATTGCGCTTTTAATAGCCTCATTATTTTTTTTACCAATTGATAAGCACTTAATTGGAATATTATTAGGAGCTTTGGTCTTAGTAATAATGGGGTTTCTAGATGACAAACATGATCTAAACCCGTACTTAAGACTTATTTTGGGATTTTTAGCCGCCGCAATGCCGGTCGCCGCCGGAATTGGAATATCTTTTGTCAGTAACCCCTTTGGAGGAATAGTTAATTTAGATTGGTTAACTTCAGATATTTTTGCCCTTTTGTGGATTACATTCTTAATGAATATCGTAAATATGGGGGCAAAAGGGGTTGACGGTCAGCTTTCTGGGATCACTATAATTTCCGGGGTAACCATCGCTCTCCTTTCACTAAAATTTTCAGCAGATATTACGCAGTGGCCAGTAATAATCTTGGCCTCAATTACAGTTGGAGCCTATTCAGGTTTTCTCCCATGGCATATATTCCCACAAAAAATAATGCCTGGGTATGGAGGAGGTATACTGGCTGGATACTTACTTGGAATACTTTCAATACTTTCCACCACAAAGGTGGGTACATTAATAGTAGTTTTGGGAATCCCATTGGTGGATACTGGATATGTGATAGTTCGAAGAATAATGTCGGGCAGGTCTCCAGTCTGGGGAGACAGGGAACATCTTCATCATAGATTGTTAGATGCCGGATTAACTAAAAGCCAAGTTGCGATGATTTATTGGATAATTACAGGAATGTTGGGCATAATGGCAATTAATTTGAATACTACCTCAAAGCTATATACAATGATCGGAGCAACCTTATTAGTTGGAGGGGTTATTTTATTTCTTTCCAAGAAACAAGGTTCTCGCTGAAAGCGAGGTTCTTATGGTTAACTTATCGATCTCGGCCCTGAAAATTGCTAGGCCCATTCATTGGGCAAAAAATTTCTCTCTTTTTGCTGCAATTTTTCTTACCGGCACTCTTTTTGAGAAGGGTCTTTTTATAGATGTTTTCTGGGCTTTTATAGCTTTTAATTTGGCTACATCGGCAACATATATATTTAACGACATTTTGGATGTAAAACTTGACCGCCTTCATCCAACGAAAAAATTTAGGCCACTAGCATCAGGCAACCTCCCCCTTTCTTTGGCAATTTTAGAGGGGGTAATTCTTTCTTTCTTGGCATTAATGGTTTCTATATCTGTTAACTATTTACTTTTCCTATTAATCGGTGGCTATTTAATTATGCAGGCACTATATAGTTTGGGTCTTAAAAATATCCCTATTATTGATATTTTGATTATCGCTACGGGGTTTATTATCAGAGTTTATGCGGGAGCACTTGTGATTGATGCCCATCTTTCTGTTTGGTTTCTCCTGTGTGTAATATCTGTTGCTCTATTTTTGGCTTCTGGTAAACGAAGGGCGGAATTAAATGTTCTTGAGGAAACCAATGAGATTACCAGAAAAAGCTTGGTTAGATATAAACAAGAACTGCTTAATTCTTATGTAACAATGTTTGGAAACGCTTCCTGGATGAGCTGGGCGCTTTATACTTTTTTTGAATCCCCCAAAGCCTCACTCCCCGTCTGGCTTTTTTTAGCGGAGCTATCAAGGACCACTACAGTAAATAAACTTCTTATGGCCACAATTCCCTTGGTTATTTTCGGAATTATGAGATATGAAGCTGTAATTTTTGAAGGTAAATCTGAAGCACCAGAAAAGGTTCTTCTTACTGACAAGCCGCTTTTGATTGCAGTCACTCTTTGGGTAAGCCTAATTTACTGGATTATCTATTCCGGAGCCTCAATCACCAATATCTGAATCGAAAGATTCTTCAATTTTCTTAGAATATTCATTTGACACCCAACCGATCCTCCCATCAGGTAGTCCTGCTGTGGGATCTTCAAGCTGAATTTTATACCATCCGGTTTGCCCATCTTCTTCTAAAAATAAAAATTTGTTGCCGGGCATTACCTGATGAATTTCCCGCCCCGCACTTCCCGGTTCACTTCTAACTCTCAAAAATCCTGTCGGGGTGTCAAGTATTTCAACCCATACTTTTACTTCCGTTGTAACCGCTTTAACTTTTACTTCTTCAGGAATTTTGGCTAATTTTGCAATAATAGTAAGTTTATAGCCCAAAATTGTTTTTATAGTCAAAGTACGATCAATGTATCCTGGTAATTTAATTGCTACCAAGGGCTCGCCTGCCAACAGGTTTGAACTCTTAAACGGTGTAAATCCGCGTACAGTGCCATCAATCGAAACTTGAGCATTATCTGGGCTAGTAACCACAACAATACTGGCTTCCTTCCCACCCTCCTGTTCAAAAGAGATTGTGTCACCAGAGGCTGTCTCTTCATTTTCAGAAAATTCTCTTCTTACTATAGTCTTTACTCCAGAAACTAAGGTCACCTTACTTTCGTGGGGAATATAGTTTTTGTCAGTACTTTCAGGAACCAATTTTAAAACAATCTCCCCCGCCTCAAACGTCCCCTCATACGGGGTTTTCCCAACCAGCTCTCCATTAACAAAAACATTAGAAACAGGGGAACTATTAACCAAAATGCCACCAGGGGCTGCTCTAAAATATCCAATTAAAAAATAGGCCCCACCTATAAAAATTATTCCTGCGAAAAAAGATATCAATCCAATTTTGATCCACCTTACCATTGAGGCTATTTTACCATGTTTGACTTGGTCAAGCTATGCTTGGCATATTTTGGCAATTTGAGTTAAAATAAGGATTAGTGACCACGTGGTGAAGTGGAAACACGGCTGTCTGCAAAACAGCTATGCATGGGTTCGATTCCCATCGTGGTCTCAAAAAAATAATTCAAAATATGAATTTTGTAAAAAAAACTGTCCTATTTTTAACATTGTTTCTAATTTCTAACTTCTGTTTTCTAGTTCCTAAAACCCATGCCCAAGAATTTACCTTCGATAAAGCTTACCAAGATTATGTATACACCCAAACCACTTATGGCCGAGCCTATTCCGACTACGAAAGGGCCAAAGATTTTTATCTTAAAAATCAAACCCTAACTCTTAAAGAGGATGTCAGAAAAAAAACATATTCCATGCTTAGGGAACGTGATGAGTTAGAAAGAGTTTATTTAGCCGCTCTACGAATTAAATTAATAGAAATAAAAGTTGCAGTTTTACCCAAACTCGATAGTGAAATTGAATGGTATAAAAACCATAAAGAATCCTATAAAGACCCTGATCCTTTGGAAAATCTTTTTAATAAGTCTAAAGAGGTGGAATCAAGATATAAAAGCGATACTTATCTGGTTATTTATGACACTCTTTTTAATATAACATTAGGGGAAATGTCAAACTTAAGAGTCAGTCATGAAGAGGTTTATAAATCAATTAGAGAAAATCTAGATAAAAATGTATCCGAAGGTAAACTTAAAATAGATCCTTTCAATAGATGGCTTACCGATATTGACCTTGTTATCCAAAACCTTAAAGATAACGATGAAAAAGCCAAGAAAAATATTTCTAAAATATATGAAGGAAGCTTTGTTTCACCTTTGTCTGCCTACAATTCTGCCGTTGTCCCATTTGTCTCATCAACCACACTACTCATGCAACTTAATAGTTTTTTAGGTGAATTTTTAACATCTTTAGAAAATCAATTATAATGAACGTAGAAAATATTAGCCCCACTCCAATAATACCAATGCCTCAACCTGTGCCCCGTAAACCCATTGACTTAGTCAAGGAAAAAGTCAAAAATTTCACTCAAAATAAGAGGTTGTTGGGGCTAATCTTTATTATTCTTATCGCTGGTGTTATTTTTTCTTTCTTAAATAAAAGGGTGGGTCCAAAGATTTTAACTTCACCCGCACCGCATGCAACACAAACTTTTAAAAATCCAGAAGCAAATGAAAGTGCCGAAAAATTAAAAAGTTTAAAAGAAAAAATATTTAATTTAGACATCTACCAAAAACGGCTTTCACCCCCAAATATCAATTTTGACATAACCTTTTAGCCCAGTTCCCAAAACTTGACTTTGAACCCCATCATGCTATAGAATTGCGACTCATCCCGCATTCGTGCGGGATTTTTTAATGAACAAGGTCAATATAAACCTGCCCAAGTACCGCCTTTTCTTGCAATTTAGGTTCATAAGAAGGCGAAAATCTGTATTTGATGAGGCTCTAATTCCCAGCCCAAAAACACTTAAGAGAAAGTATAGGGTAGGCTCATTTGTGGCAAGATTTTTTAGGCACATTTTTGAGCACAAAAACATCAAAAAAGTGTTAGCCTCAAATTTGGCGATTATAACCGTTACAACCTCGTTTTTGCCACAATCAAATGTTCGGGCCCAAGAACCTATTGAACAGGCTGTAATCGAGAGTCAAACCAACTTGGTTACCCAAAAAGCTATCCAGTACCCAACAATCGATGTACGAATTACACAAAGATATTCGTTTTACCATACGGGGATCGACCTTGATGGGTTTACAGGAGATCCAATTAAACCAATAAAGCCCGGTAAGGTTTCTGCTGTCTCACATTCTAAATTTGCATATGGGAACTCTGTATTAATAGAACACGCAAACCAAGTGAGTTCACTCTATGCCCATTTATCAGTAACAGATGTTGAGCCTGGAGATGAAGTTACAATGGATACAGTAATTGGAAAAATGGGCGCTACAGGCAGGTCTTTCGGAGATCATTTACATTTAGAGGTCTACGACCATGGCCGTGCCATTAATCCCCTTTCTGTTTTACCTCGCTAGCGATTTTCAAGTGACCTCCATAGATATACCCCTCATCTTCCAATTTGTAGCTTCATAATTTGACAAGAGTGTGAAATGTGTGGTCTCATAGTTTAATGCCTAAATTATTAAACAATGAACAAGTGTTAGTTTTAAAAGAAGCTCACAAGAAAATTAGAGATAAAAGGCTGGCTGATAGAATTAAGGCTGTTTTGTCATTAAATGAAGGTTTCAAATATGAATATATTGCCAAAATTTTGCTTTTGAATGAAGTCACTTTAAATAGATATATTAAAAGATTTAAAGCTGAAGGAATTAAAGGTCTTCTTGAGATGAAGTATAAAGGAGGATAAACAAAACTAACTTTGTTGCAGGAAATTGAACTCAAAAAGTATTTGGAGATAAACACATTAAGAACTTCAAAAGAAATTGTAAATTATATTCAAAAAGAATGTGGTGTTTCCTTTTCTGTAATTGGAACTACTAAATTCCTTCATAGACTTGGGTTTAGTTACAAAAAACCTAAAGTTATTCCTGGAAAAGCTGACTTTTTTAACCAGGCTCAGTTCATAGAAAAATACGATGAAATTAAAAACAATTTAAAAATAAATGATCAAATATACTTTGTAGATTCTACACACCCTGAACATAACACTAAGCCTTCATATGGCTGGATTTTAAAAGGTAAGTTAAATGACAAAATAATTAAAACAAACACAGGTAGGGAAAGTGGCAGGTACCCCATAAACTAGACGTACGATATTTCATTTTTTGATACGATTT
>ERZ1292632.498-Hain-H43-01um-R2-498-length-42651-cov-12_pt1 | contig 42651 bp, 62 predicted proteins | sample MGYA00564407_ERZ1292632 | MGnify/ENA primary metagenome ERZ1292632 (study PRJEB36523, sample SAMEA6512637) | groundwater metagenome | collected 2019-01-08 | study: AquaDiva: Metagenomics assemblies of 32 groundwater samples | reverse complement strand
GAAACCCACGCGTCCCCAGAAACCCACGCGTCCCCAGAAACCCACGCGTCCCCATAAACCTGCGCGTCCCCATAAACCCGCGCGTTCCCATAAACCCGCGCGTTCCCAGAAACCCGCGCGTCCCCAGAAACCCGCGCGTTCCCAGAAACCCGCGCCGAATCTTCTACTCTGGCGGTATCAGCAACCAGACCGCCTCCATTTTTATGTTTGTGCGTGCTCACCAATCCGCTGCCGTCTTCAAAATCAAACTCCATTATTTCCTCCGGTGAGTGATAAAATGATCGTACTGGTTAGTTTTTCGGTCGTCAGGCGAATGTCCGAACTGTGACCGCCGACCGCACGGGCGAGTTGCGCTAGAAATTCACGTCCTTTGGAATCTAAGCCGGTTTCGGGACCGACATAGATCGTATCCAAACTGCCGTGTGTCCAATTCCGGACAATATCAAAACATGGTTTTTCGGCATTGGCGAGTCCGTCCGAAATGACGACGATTTTCAGCCCAGCGAGAGCGGCGATCCCTACAAATTTAAGCGCACCGGCGAGATTCGTTCCGCCAGTTGGTTTTTCTAGTCGCCCGCTGGGACAGAAAGTCGGTGTATCCGAAAACGCGATCACCGCGACCTTACCGGGATAGCGACCCTGAATATCAATCAAAGATTCCTGGATGACTTCGTGCCGTGATTTGTTCGGATCCGCCGAAAACTCTACGGTTGATCCGGATACATCGGCAACGACGACCGCTTCGGCACCGGCAATGGCATCGGCAATATCGTGTTTGCCGGTATCGGATAGCGATCCCCGAACAACTAGAGACTGATTCATACCCACCTCGTCTCGAACATTTTTGAATCTTTTGCCCATGACGCGACGCGGGTTTTTCCGTTTTGCACATCGTCACGCCATGCCAGAATCTTATCCGCATAGAATTTCGTGCGTCCGATCTGAATGCCGGCGAGGGTCACGATGCCGCAACGGAGGGGCGGATAAAATTCCTGTGTAAAATTATGCCGCTTTTCCTTCGGCGTTTTGGATTGGAATGCCAGACCCACATCGTATTTCTGGCGTTTGCGCGGATCGCGCAAGACCTCGTAGGATTCTTTGATCCGCAAGAAAATCTCGTTGGCATTCGATTCTTTACAGACATCCGGATGCCATTGTTTTGCCATACGGAAATACGCTTTGCGGATTTCATCGTCAGTGGCGGTTTGGGAAATACCCAAAACACCGTAGCGGGTTGCATCAGTGAATTGTTGCGCGGAGACACCGCTAAACCAGTCCCGCAGCGTAATGTCCGCAATTTTTACGTTCCATCCGCCGGCGCACCACGCATTCGCGCGGCTGGCGCCGTCGCTACGTGTCCGCGCCGCGCCCACGTACTCGAGCAAGAATTCTTTTTCGTATCGTTGGTAAGTTGGCGTTGGCGCGTGCATAATTTCATTGCTGGCTATGCCGGGAAAGGTCAGCCACAAATCCCGTTGAATGTGCGAAGTTCCAAACGCAACAACATTGCCCGGCGCGAGCTTGCCTAAAAAGAAACTCGGCAGCATGGATTTGAGAATTTTACCATTGGTATCCTCGAACTCGGCATAGAATTTATCGTTATTGTGATTGCCAACGTCGGTTATGAGATAGAGCGGGATGGTTTGTGCGGCGGGTGAAACTCTGCCGGTGAATAGTAATTCCAAATCTTTGACGGTGAGATTACTCACGGCTCAAGACCTTTTGTCGGGATTCCGTCAGACAGTGTGTCGCGACTGGACACAAGACGACGCACCAATTCAAAACCTGATTATTCGTTTTTCCGTAGACGCCGATCAATGTTAGCGGAATGCCGGTCTTGTCGAAATACAACGTTCCGTATCCGAATGCTCCGAAACACTCTTGGAACGGTGGATAGATTGTAAAGTCTAAATCGGGATAATCGCTTGTTTTCTGTCTGCCGAGTTTCACCAAAGCCAGCGCCCAAATCTTATACTCGTCAAACATTTGATGATGATAAATTCCCGCCGGCGCGAGTAAATGAACTTGATTATTCTCTGCTAAACCACGTGGTTTTCGTAGGTGGTGATAAGCCACCGCGATGTCGCAGGTATCGTTCGCCGGAACGCCGGCGAGACAAAGAATACAACGCGGCGCATCTCCGTCGCGTGCTTCGAGTTGCGCGCGAACTTCGGGGGGAGTGAATTCGGAATAGACCATTTTCAATCCTCGCAAACTTTCCATTGGCGCGTCACGTGCGCCAAGTCCACTTCTGGAGTGCAATCGCGGCGATCACGATGATGGCACAGACCAGAATCAGTAAGGTATTTCGCATATTTCTCCTGCGCTAAATTTGGGCGGGTCGGGTTTGGTACCGACTGCGCTTGGTCACTGACAGGCATAAGCCAATAGTATCGCAATTACCTCTGTTGGTTTTCCCGATACAATTAGGCGCATATCTGCATCTAGGTATCGCCAAATGCCTCACCGATCTACTATCCAAGCATCTCACGGTTATCAGCGTGTCCATTAAGCGGCAACAAGCCGCTCCACGCCGCCACCCATTTTCACTATCCGACGTCAACCATTTCTTCGCCTTCTTGCGCGACTTGGCGTGTTTTCCACGCATTCAGCCATTCATCGGCTTCACTCAAAAGTTGATTGAGTTCACCGAGAATGTCATCGCTAACGTAAAGCGTTTTCATCAGGTTGGCGTCCATCACTTTTGGCACAAGGGTTTGAATCGGTGTGATCGGACTTTGGTCGCCGGAACCTTTCATTTCCACTGCCGGCTCATTTCCAAACGTTCCGACCGGCGTATAGAACGACCGCGCATCCGGTTTGCCGAAAGCTGTCCGTGCGGCTTTGGTTTTGCTGGCAAAGGTGCGAAATGCGCCGTCAAGATAATTTGCCTGAAACCCCTTGACGGTTAAAACCAGCGGTCCCCACGGGCGGAGAACATCGTCTATTTCCTCGCCGAGATAGCAGAGGTATTGGATGTGTTGCCGCCATGTCTTGCCGGTTTTGTCTTTGTAGAACGTTGGAGAGCGTCCGCCATTTTCGCTTTCCCACGATTGCCGGAACGCGATGGGTGCGGCATAGATATTCTGCGTGCCGTAGACCAGATTGGCGGTCTGGTCTTTATTGATCTTTTTGATTTTTGCCCAACCGACTGGGACATTGCGTCCTTCGGCTTTGCAAAGTTCATCCATTTTGTCCTGACCGACAATCCAGCCGCCGCAGAACAGGACTTTGTGCGCTTGCTCGAGCGCGGCACTGCCATTGACGATGTAGGGATAGATGACCGGGAAGGGCAATTGAATCCCGCCGCTTGCGCTTTTGGCTTCGCCATTTGAAATGATAGACATTGGGTTTCTCCTTCTGGATTTTTTTGGGAATATGGAAATCAGTTTGATTTTATCGTGTGCTGGGCATCACCTCCCCGCCGGCGCAAACGCGCTAAAATCCATTCGCCGGCATCATCGCCGAAAAATTCATTATTACGCGTCGCTCGTCGTTAATGTAACAAACGATTTGCCGGTTCTCGACGTTAAAGTGCGTCCCATTCAACGACGCCAGCATTGAGACAAGCCGGATCGTATAGATATTCCAATCGGTGAAAGTGCCGATCGCTGTGCCGTCTCTAAATAATTGCAATCCGCGCACATCTATGTTTGGTGGAATGGTGGATTCGGCAGAATCATCAGCCAAAATCTCTTGAGCGCGCGCTAATTTTTCATTGTCTTTCAAGTTCGAGTACGCGATTTCTTCGAGTTGCCGCAACTGGCGCGGCTTGGGCATCCGCTCAATCAAATTCAACTGTTTCAAAACCGGATGACTGTCCAGATGTAACGTGCGGATGAACCGGCGTCTCTGCGTATACGATTGCAGGCGCATATACGATAATGCTTCGCGAATATCCGGGTCTATCAGCAGTTCGTCCATCGAGTCGTAACCCGTCGCGGATTTCATTCCGTGCGGATCGTGCATCAGTAACTGCAAGTCACGTGCAATCTGCATGAAAAATTCTTTAGCCGTCTCGCCGGCGGTTTCGTAAATCGTTGTGATGCTCCGGCAATTTTCGAGAATCCGCTGATAGACCGCGTGCGCGGCGTCACTGCGTGCGGCGAGATTTTTGAGTGATTTTGGCATAGTTCTGTTCCAACGTTTTGGCGAGTTGGGAAATGGGTTCCCAACGTTCACCGTGCCGCAGTTCGTTCCACGCAATCACGGCGAAAACGTCATGGGGTTTGGGAATGTGATAGATTTCTCGTCCCCCCTGCCAATAGATGTGACACAAAATGTCCGGGAATGGAATCCCAACCGGCTGATTGCGTAAACCCAATTGCCGGTGTCCACTGCACCACGCGCGGAGTGTGGTGTAATTCAGCGGATGCTTAATCGCTTTCGCGGCTTTGAGTTCTCGCGAAATTTTGATGATTTGAGTTGGAGTCATTATTGTATAGTTGTCGAAGCCGCGCTAAAAACACAGAATTTAGCGCGGCGTTGACAAATCAATATTCTTGTTTAGGATTATACAACTATTTGCCGCAATGTCAAGCGGTAAATCTACCAACGCGTGCCGAGCGGCGCGTTGAACGGCATTAAGTCGAATCCATTCGGCATCGAACAGACGGAAACCGGTCTGTTCATAGCGCGAGAGAGTTTGTTGTGCCGCGTCATATTGATAGAACGCGGTAAAAAGAAGATCGAGTGAAAACATTTCATTCCATATTGAGAACGCGGCTAGAAGCGCGTTTTATTCCACGTGCGCTTTTTTTTCATTCGTTCCGCGCGTGCGATTCGTTCTTGGTGTGCATCCCTAAATGCAGTGGGACTTAATTCGACCCAATGCGTACAAGAAGAATTCGCGAAATTCCGAATATCGTGAGCGCGGATGCGACCATATTCAATGTAGCCGGCTTCGTGCCAACGATTTGTGATAATTCGATCCTCGTCGTTCATTCCGTGTACATCGACAAGTCCACCGTGATCTACCGCGCAGGTCTCCAAGAACAATAGTAATGACAGTTCATCGGGAGTCATTGAGATTCTCCTTCATCAAATTGATATTCGGGATAGAAACTCTGATAGAGCCGCTGCACATTTGGCGGTACCGGCAATCGCCAATGTTTGCAGTAAGTGAGAACATATGCCTGTCCGGCGGCATCCAGCGCGCCAAAGGCAAGATCAGTCGCGTCATCCAGATAGCCCATCTTCTCGCGGACGTAATTCGGCGCGCGCGTATCAACCGATTCACCATCGCGCCCGCCGAGCAGAACGATAACGCAGAGTAATTGAAACATTTTTCACCTATTTCCTTTCATCAGAACGCTACTGAAAATTTCTTCCAGTCGCGTACCAGATTCTTTTTTAGCACCGGGGTCTGAAACCCTGTATCGCAATCGTTTCCATCCACCGCTGCCAGTAGATAATAGCGTGGATCACCTGTTTCAAAAACCCGCGCGCAGAATCCGGTGGACGTTCTAATTTTCGTAACGTATTGTTTGATTTGCATCTCCGGCGCGAATTGGTTCGTCATTCGGATTCCTCAAATCGGCGGGCTTGGAGGACTTCCCAATCAGATAGCCGTTGACGTGCTTCGGCGCTCTCGTTGTTGCGATCGTACTGCCTGATGACCGCCTCAATCTGGTACAATTCCGAGACAGTCAGCACAATCGGGATCGGAGAATCAGGAAACCAATATGGCGATAACGGCGGTTTGCGTTCCAAGATTTTCCGCAGGAGCGCGATGGCTCGTTCAAGTTTTAGCATTTATCAACTCCTTATTTCGCCCCCGCGACTTGGAGAATATCCAAGCCCGGTCAATCCGACTGGTTCGCGGGGACGCAATCTTGCTACTGTGGCAGATAATATCTGCCGGCGGCTTCCATCAAATTGATCTGTTTTTCGCCTTCTTGTTTGCCTGCCATGTGCGCCAATAGTTGCCCAAAGCGCAAAGCCGAGTTTTTCTTTTCCGTATCCGGCAGGATTTCCAAATCCATTGCCAGAATTGTCGGGACGGTTTCGGCTTCCTCTTTCGTCAAAGTTCCATGCTCGCGCAGGGTTTTGGCTTCGGCGTGAGGATTGATTTCACGTGCGGCAGATACGCGATAGGCATCTAGCGCGCGGTCAATCGCATCATCTGAAAATGCGCCACGCACTCCATCAGTCAATAGCGATACGGTTGCCGCCGCGCCGAGTTGCCGCGTGCGCTCGCTGATTTCAAAAATATGATTGTCATCTCCGCCGAATCCTGCCGCGCGATGGATTTTGCGGAAAAACGAAAGCCCGATTGCGCCATTGGCACATACAACGCGCATCACATTTTGCACCAAATCAACTGCGCCAAAACCATAGTCGCTCGATTGTAATTGCCCGCCGATGACGACGTACTCGCCCTGCCAGACCTCGATCACTTGAGGACGAATCGCCGTGATCCCGTAGCGACGGTCTGAAATCACGCCAGCGGTAAAAAGCACGTTGCCTGAAATGTTCTGGATGGCAGTTGCAAATCCATTGAGGATTTCGCTTTGGTCGAACATCCCGTAGGTTGGTGAGAGCCAGCCGCGGACTTCGTCATTGACGACGCGAAGCAATCGGCGGGCTTTGCCATTTTTCTGTTCTTCGCCGCCGATGCGATAGCGCAGATTGTTCAGCGTCTGCTCCGCAATCTGCGCGCCGGTCGTGCCGTCTTCCATCAGCCCGTGCAAGAATTTCGAGGGGACTTTGAGCGTACCGAGCATTTGATCTTCCGACCAGTCGGAAAAGCCAAGTCGGTTGGGGAGTCGTTCATCGGAGACTTGTAGCGAAATGGTTTCGGGCGTAATGCGGAAGTCCATCATTTGGCGAGGTACAACCACGTCTATGCGCGCTGCCGCTTCGTTTGCCAAATTTCGCACGACACTTGCGGATTTCTCGCGCCCACGAGCGATATATTCGCCTAGCCGCTGTTCCGCAAATTCGCGAGTGATTTGAGTTTTCATTTTATCCTTCTTTTCCTGATGTGTACTTTTCTAGCAAGCCGCGCTAGTGCGGTTAAGCCATCTCGGTTTTGCCATTCCCGCGCGACGGCTTTGCGGGATAATTAGCGGGTTCCTCCGACGCGCTTGATTGTCTGGATTATACAACAATAAATAACCATTGTCAAGCGCCAATTATGCAATCCTCATTCCGTTCGTCATCTGTCCGGTAATCTCTTGGACAAACTGACGTGGGTGAACACAGATTTTTCGCATCGGTTCGGCGCGCGTGCACGGATCAATCCACGTGACTCCGATCCAAAACACAATGCCACCAATGCGGTTTGTCTGGACGTGATGGACCGCATACTCACCCAGCCGATGCGCGATAAGGCGAGGCTGCCAGAATCGCGGCTGACCGCAGAGTGGGCATTGTTTCAACGATGTGAAATTCTCAATTTCATTGAGTGACATTTTTAACTTGATCTCCCGCGCTTTGGATTTCTGCCAATGCGGTTAGCGCGGGTGTAGTTTGCGGATAGTCGCGCTGGTCTGGATAGTCTGGATGTTTTCCAGAATAGAGTGCCCAGTACGCCCGCGCGCAGGTGTAGGAACAGAAACGCCGGCGTGGGAGTCTCGGCTTCGAGCAGTAGGCGCAGGGGTCGGTCATTTCGCCTCCGTGCGGTAGGCGGCGAGGGCATTTGATAAACTCACAATGTCTTGGAGTAACTCCGATACATTACTGTCTTTGTCGTCTCGCGAGTGAGAGCATAGCGTGGACGCGGTGATGAGCACCAACTCCATTGCCCTGCGCTCAGCTTGATGCGTGTGAGCGATGGTCCATGCAATGGATTTTTGCGGGTCTACGCCTCTCTCTAGTGCTGCTTTGATTTCGTGGGTGGAGATCCAGTGTTCTTGGATTTCTTGAGCTGCTTGCATATCGGCGGCGGTGGGCTGATTCATTGTAACTCCTTTCCGCGCTCTACGCCGCGCGGTGGCGAGATTGCCGCCATATTCCAAGTTTTCATTTGTTTGCTCCGTGTGGCTGGCGGTCAGCGCGGTTGCCCGCGCTCCGTACCGTGATCCACTAGGCGTTGATCGTTTCGAGTATTTCGACCGGCGTGAGATAGGTACTCGCATATTTTGAACCGTACTGCACGGTGTTGCCGCCTACCGCGCATTTGACCAGTACGAATTGCGGAATGATGCGACCCCAGTTGTTGGTGGTGAGTTTCCGCGCGAATTCGGGCGATTTGTAATAATAGAGTCCACCGTTGTGATCGTCGCGCGCTCGGTCACATTTGCGTTGTCCGACAGCGTACTCGAATTTGTCGTTCCAGAGCGAGAGCAATTGCCCGTTGCGGAGTTCGAGCAATTTGTAGCCGTTGTCATAAACAATCGTGCTAGTGAATTTGACCGGCGTATCGGATACCATTGCCTGCCAATCATCCGGCAAAATATCGCGCAATGCGCGGAGCGGTGAATCTGGCGTGGGATTGGCAGAGGCGGCGCGTTTGACCAATTGTTTTTTACCGTTCTGCAACTCAATCGCGGTCTCGCCGTCTGTCACAAAATAGCGGATTTTCAGCGTGCGGTATTTGCCGTCGCTGGCGGATTCGCGTTGCTGGACAATAACCAAACGCCCGTCCGCGTTGTACGCATAGAGATCATGGTTGATGGCTGACCACTGGCGGCGGCTGTGAGAGCCACCCAGGTCGGTGATACCCGCATCTTCCAAAATACCGAATTCGTTCGCGCGTTTGATGACTACCCACGCGTTGTTCCATGCCGCAAATTTGGCGAGGCGGGGATGGGTCGGATAACGATCAATGATTTGAGATGGGGTGTTGTAACCGGTGAGTCCGCGTTGATAGCAGTCGGGTCGGGTTGGGATGCTGTAATTGATTTCCAGTTTGCCATATCCGCCGCGTGTAATGCCTGCATACATTGCGATCAGTTTGATGTCATGGCGTACCTGCGCGGGGTGGTAATTGTCGCGTGCGTCATTGGCGTAATTCTGCGAATTCATTTTTTCGCGCAAATTCGCGCGATAATCACCGAGCATGTTTTTACGTACATACAGTTGGTTGAGTTGGACGCGGCGTTCTGTGTTGCCGCGCTTGCCGCGATTCAACTCAATTAACTGTTCGATCTCTGCAATTCGCTCTGCTATCGTGCGTTCCATTCTGTCCTCCTGCAGATTAGTTCTGCATTTCGCGACCTGCCGCATTCGCGGTCAGGATTTATGCGATTCGATCTGCCTTACAATAGTGATTATACAACATTATATAACCAATGTCAAGCCCCCGAATCTTAAAGTTTTTGCCTATTGCCAAACGCTAAAAATCGTGCTAAAATCGTTGTAAAACAGGTGTAATACAGTGACTTTGCGGAATTTTCGGCTGGCGGATGCGGATTACGAATATTTGCGGGACTTGGGCGAAAATCCATCGGACGGGTTGCGCCGGTTGATTGCGGAGCATCGGCAGCAAACGCCGCTCCGCCGGATAGTTGAAAAAATCCAGTCTCAGTTGAACCGAATCGAAAATCGGTTAAAAACAGAGTCGCGGTCTGAAAATTAGGTGGGTGGGTAAAAGGGTGGTGTTTTGTTTGAGAGGCATGCATAATGGATAATAGGCAATTCCATACCTTGAAGCAAAAAATTCTTGCCAGAAACGCTGTAGACGCGCGCGAGTTAGAGCAGTTATGGCGAGAATCCGGCTTGTCGCGCCGGGACTTTGCGACGCGGTTAGGACTCCGCAATCGTTCGACGCTCACTAAGATTTTTCGCGGATCGGGCAAGATCAAAATTGGAATCTCAAAACGACTTATTCAGCGTATTTTGGCGTATTTGCTGGGCGGTCAAGAAGTTGAGTTTGTGATTTCCGATGAACCGATCCCGCGCGGAACGTTTATCGTGGGTGCGTTTCGGATTTGTGAGAATTGTGGAAAACCGACAAAGGGCGGTGCGCGTTCGCGACGTTTTTGTTCGCGGCGATGTCAATTGCAACAAAGAATACGAAAATGAATCAATCGTTTCAGCCCTCCTCTCCCTATCTCCAGCGCGATGAGTTTCCGCCGGTTTCGCGGACTCTATCGCCGGCAGCCGAATCATTCATCAATTCGGATATGATGAGCGCGGCATTGTTCGTCGTTTCACTCGTCGGCGCGCGCGCTTCATTTCTATTGGTGGAAAACTTGACAATCTTTGGCGAGGAACGCTTTTTCTTTCGCTGGATTGCCGCACTCGGTTTTATGCTCGCCGGCTTTGGTCGCGCGATGCGTTTGGCTATTCCCATTGCCAATGCAATCAAGTCTATCACATTGCCGCTTTTGGAAATTGCCTTGCAACAAGACCTAAACCGAAATGGCGTCGTGGGATTTGATCGGCGCGGACAAGCGATTCAGATTCCGGCAGTCATTGACGCGACGCCGGATGTTTTCTCGGAACACAGCACGACCGAGGCGCATTTCCGAGAATTCATTGCGCGCGCGCTATCGGTTAATGATGTCACGCGCGAATGGTGGTTGGGGAACAAAGAGAACGCGCAGAGTATCCGCGCGGCGCATACTTTCAGCGATGGAAAAGAAATCGAACGCGGTGAGTATGATGGAATCGTCTTGCTGCTCGAAGCGCAGGGATTCATTTCTCACGCGGGGCAGGGAAGCAAACGCAAACTGAAAGCGCATCTAACGCAAGCGGATATTCTGAAAGCATGGGGCTTATCCCCCGCGCGGGGATAGGTATCTGTTGGTAAGGCGGTTTTTTATGAGTGCCAAGCCAAGCCAACAATACCAACCAATCAAGCCAACTGTCAAAGACGCGCTAAATTTTAGTGTTTTAGCGCGTCTTCGACAAAACGAGGAACGATGCACCTAGAAGAATTTTCTCGCGCGATTGGGCTGATTTTCGTCGTCTTACTGATTGGCGCGGTCGCGTGGATTGTTTCCCAAGTCGCGCCGGAAATAGAACGCGTGGCAACGTTACCGGCGCGCGTCGAGGTTGCTAATGCCAAAAATGCCGCGGCGATTGCGGCGATTCCAACTCACGCCGCGCTGGATGTGAAAGAGCGCGAAAATAAAATCGCGAGCGATGCGGCAAAAGCCAAAGCCGAAACGGATGGGATCATTGAAAAAGCGCGCGCCGATTCAGCCGCGCGGATCATTGAGGCGAATGGAATGGTAACGCGCGACCGCGCGTTAGGACAGGCGGCGATCCTCATTGCATCGGCTGTAATTCTTTTGGTAATCGGTCTATTCGTTTTCGGTGGGCTGACGCGCCGAGATCAACGCGCAATTTCCGAACGGGTTTGGAAAACGCTCGATGAACGCGGCGGGCAATTGGTCTTGGCGAATCACCACGCGGTCATTCTACCGGCGCGCGGACAAAAGATGTTGTCCGCTGGAATTGAATTGCCTGAAAATGAAAAAGCAAATCTTCAAAGTCAAACCGCACCGCAATCGCTTAGACGCGAAGTGGAGTAAAATTATTCGCGCGCGCGATCAGTTTTGCCAGAAGTGCGGACGCGTAGACGGGACCCCGGATGCCGCGCATATTCTGTCGCGTGTGCATCTATCTACGCGTTATTCGCTTGCAAACGGGATTCGTCTCTGTAAAAGAGATCATAAATTCTGGTGGCATGACGACCCGGTTTTGGCGAGCGATTGGGTGCGGCAAAAATTCGGGGACGAACGGATCAAGTGGTTGATTGCCGAATCATCAAAACTCATCCGATGGTCGCCGGAATTTGTTGCAGCGACCGAAACGTATCTGGATGCGGAGTTAGCCCGGCTCGAAAAATGAGGATTGACTCCTGCTGAATCTGGTGATAGAATATGCGCAAATGGAAGCCGATCCATACTGTAATCTGAAAATCAAGTCCGCCGAAATCGAGCGATTGTTGCGGAATCTCGCGGAGGAATTTCCGCACACGCGGATTGTTATCGAGATCGGGGACGGCAAGATCGTCAAGATCGAAATTGCACCGCGCTTCGTGGAAAAGGATTTCAAGTGAACCCGCGCTGGCTCGGAACACGAGAGGCAAGATGAAAAACAGCTTGCCTCTTTTTATTTTCCGAAAATGAATCCACCTGAACAAAAACTCGTAGACATTGACGAAATTGTCTTCGCCGATAACAATCCGAAACTCCACGACGCGCAAGCATTGGCGGAATCGGAGATGCGTTATGGTTTTGTGGAAATTGGAGTCATCAATGCAACGACCGGGAAAATGGTCGCGGGTGAGGGACGTATCCGAGGATTGCGCGACCTGAAGAAAGCGGGCAAGCCCGCGCCGCTGGGCGTAATAGTCATCGAAGGCAAATGGAAAGTGGACGCGCGTTTTTTTCCGTTTCCAGATGATAAAACCGCGCAAGCCTATTTGATCGATTCCAACAATATCGGACTATTAGGCGGTGACTTCACCGCATTTGATTTGGCAAAATTATGGAATGAGGATCAATACGTTGCGCTGTTGCAGGAGTTAGCGGAGCAGAATAGTTTACCGGTCAGTGTGAGTAGAGAGGATGTAGATGCGTTAGGAAATGAGGCGGAGTGGGGCGATAAAACTGACTATGGATTCAGCCAACTTTCATCGGGAAGTTTTTTTGAGGTTGTCATTAACACTGCAAGCCACAAAATAATTGAGACGGCTCTGAATTTGGTGATGGATTCGATCGGTTGTGGACGGGGCGATGCGCTTACGCGGATTTGTGAGGATTATCTTGCGCGCCAAAAAAGCGGATAACACGAGTTTGCGGTTCAAGGTCTTTCAACGCAATGAGGTTTGTGTGCAAATAAAGCACCCGCGAATTCTGGAGTGTTTTGGCGGTTACGGCGTTTTGTATGATCGAATTTGGCGGAAAAATGATGCAACCGGTGCGGTCATTGAAAAGGATGCTGAACGCGCGCGGCATTTGGCAGAGCAACGCCAGAAATGGGTTGTCGTGCGGGGAGATTGTGAAATAGTTCTACAGGCGGGTTTTTGCGACTGGCTTGCCTTTGATATTTTGGACTGTGATCCGTATGGCGAGCCGTGGAAAGCCATTCGCGCGTTCTTCGGTAACCGGGTTTATGCGGATGCAATGTTTGTGGTGGCAACCGATGGATTGGTCTATGATTTGCAAAGAGGCGCACGCTCTTTAATGATGCGCCCCTTTATTGAAAAATACGGGCGGGAATTTGTCAAGGTCAACTACGGCATGGTTGCGGAGGAATTGCTCACGAATATCATCAAGCCGCGTGGATTTGAAGTGAGGGACTTCAAATTTCACAAACAGAACCGCTTGGCACATTGGACCGCTAAATTAGAGAGAGTTGTTCGACCGGTTGGGGCACCGGTGTAGTACTGCCGTGAAATTGCGGGATGCGTTTGGGATTTGGATAGCCGTTCGGCAAAAACGGTTGCAGGTCTTTTTTGATATAATGTTTAACATTGAGCGATTGGCATAAATCAATCATTCGCAATGTGTAATCGCGCCAATCGGTGGTTTTGGTCATCGGCAGATAGTTGACTCGTCCGATTTTGTATAGATCAACAAACGTGTGAGTCGCGCGGACGATTTGCAAGGATGCTTCTACATCAAGCGTTGGTTCCAGTGAGACCCACGTGAAAATTCCGGCTTCGTGAAATAGCCGAAGCGTTTGAATTCGATTTGAGGACAATTGGGCGCCGCGTTCCCATTTTAGCGAAAACGAATCATCAAGCGATGTGAGAGTTGATGCAAAGGCGTCGCGATCAGGTCGAAATAAATCCAAGTCACGCAGAGCGCGACTGCCGCCCTTCGTCAGTGTGCAAAACGCCAAGCCGTGATCGCGCAGAACTTTGAGTGTTTGGCGGGTTAGAGTTGTAGTGGTCGGGTTGTACGGGTCAGTCGTGAACGAGAGCATTACCTGCTCTGTGATGCCAGCATCTTGATATTTTTTCGCATCTTTCATAAGGGACGCAAGAAAATTTAGACGTTCAATTGCGCCGGCATCAAAGTCCGCGCGGGAAATATGGAGAATGTCCGGTACGTAGCAATAAGCACATTTGTGCCCACAGCCGCGATAGGGATTGGTCGCAAGCGGAGCATACTCGCCGGCCTGTCCCGCTGGTGCGTAGATAATGGAACATCCTTTGATGGATACGCCATCAGGATTGATTTGGAGCGGCATTCTTTTTTCTCCTTCCGCGCTTGAGGCGGGGGACTTGGGAATTTTCGTCAATCATCCAATCACGCCCAATGCGGGATGCTGTAAGCAAGCCCCGTTCGCACCAGCGGCGGACAGTCGATGGATTAACTGATGTTGTTTTGGCAATCTGATTCACTGTTTTCACGCCATCATTATAAGCGCAAACGTGCGTATTGTCAATAGTTTGATTGTTTCCAATGAATGAACAACCCAGACGAAACCGCAAACATGATTGGAGTGCGTTAGAGCAAGAATACGTCACGTCATTGATCGGATTGCGTGAACTTGCCGAGCGGCACAAAATTGGCTTGCGCTTACTGGGTGAACAAGCCAAACGACGCGAATGGGTTGGTAAACGCCAACACTATAACGACGAAATCGCGACACGGGCGGCGCAAGAGGCATTGAAAAAAGCGGTTGACCAACGCGAACGCAATATTCTGGCAATCAACGCAGTGGTCGCGCGCGGCTCGCAACGGCTTTTCGGCGTGCGCGCGTTTGACAAAGACGGACACCCGATTGATGCGTTCGATGCAGAGGGACACAAGATCACCGTGCCGCAAATGACGATCGGCGCGCGGGATTTACTTGAGGCCGCCAAAACAAGTTTGGTTTTGCTCGGAGAAACAATCGAACGAATCGAAAATGTCAATCGTGATGAACGCGCAACCGATGATGCCATTAGAGACGCGATACAACGCGCTCTTGATCGGCGAGTGGCAGAAACTCTCGCTCTCCGAGAAAAAGAAATTCCTAAAACAACTGAATGAATTTGCGCCGATTGGCTCACAGAGTTGGCGCGGATTTCTAACCGGCACCTTTCCAAAATTAGAACTAAAATCTTTTGCGCCGCATCAGGTTGAGTTTTGGAATTGGGTCTGGGCGATCCAGCCGAACGAAAGACCGCGTCCGTTCGTCGCGTTATGGTCGCGTGGCTCTGGGAAAAGCACATCGGCGGAACTCGCGGCAACATTGATTGGAATCACCCAGCGGCGCGCGTATATCATTTACGTTAGCGGGACACAAGACCTTGCGGACCGCCACGTGCAATCTATTGCAACGTTGCTCGAAAATGCCGGCATCGAACGGCGGGTCAACAAGTACGGTTCATCGCGCGGTTGGCGGCGCGACCGGCTACAGACCAACACATTTACGATTGATGCGTTCGGGTTAGACGTTGGAGCGCGGGGTATCCGTGTGGACGAGAATCGTCCGGGCTTGATTGTGCTGGATGATATTGATGATTTGCATGATACACTCGAAACGACGCTCAAGAAAATCAAAACGCTGACCAATACGCTTTTGCCAAGCGGGTCGAACGATTGCGCGGTTTTGTTCGTACAAAACATCGTTGCTAAAGATTCGATTGCGGCGCGGTTATCTGATCAGCGTGCGGATTTTCTCACGGATCGCATTATTTCCGGTGCGTATCCGGCGTTGCTCGATTTTCGCTATGAAATGGACGCGGCAACCGGTGAACTTGCAATTAGCGGTATGCCAACTTGGGAAGGGCAATCGCTCGAGGACTGCCGCGCGTTCATTAAAACGTGGGGATTGCGCGCGTTTCTGCGTGAGTGCCAACACGACGTAGCGGAAAACGAGAACGGTCTGTGGAAACGCGAGTGGATTGACACACATCGCGTTACGAAGCATCCGACTTTAACTCGTATTGTCGTCGGCGTTGATCCGCCGGGCGGATTGCGGACGGAATGCGGCATCGTTGCAGATGGCATAGCGATGATAAATAATGTGCAACGTCTTTACGTTCTGCGCGACGCAAGCCGTGCCGGATCGCCGGATGAATGGGGACGCGAGGTCGTTACCGTTTATCACACATTGCAAGCCGATTGCATTGCTGTCGAGGACAATTTCGGCGGGGCGATGGTCGAGGCGACGATTTTGCACGTTGACCCAACGGTGAACGTCAAGCGCGTTCACGCGACGCGCGGAAAAATACCGCGTGCCGAACCGATTGCCGTCTGGGCGCAAGAGGGACGCGAACATTTTGTCGGAACATTCCCACAATTAGAGGACGAGTTGTGCAACTATGTGCCGGGGATGCCGTCCCCCAACCGACTTGATGCGCACGTGTGGGCGGCAACTGAACTGACAACGGGCGGATATTCTAATTTTGTCAGCAAGGCGCGCTAGGGGGCTTGGGAGTAAAATGCTCGATATAGCAGCAAATGAAAATGCACAAATCGCGTTGGCGTTGGCGTTGGCGCATTGGACGAACGAAGAAGAAAACGCGCGGCAGAAGGCAATCGTTCGCGCGCGCAAATATGCCGCCGGCGAGCAATCAGCATATCTCACCGCGCGCCTAAAAGAAATTCTCGATCTCGACGGCGCGGTTGACCCTAACCTGCTTTTGCACCTGAATATTTCGGACAAGGTGATTACCGCGCTCACGGATAGGATGAGAGTGAGTGGATTTACATCAGAGGACAAAGCGTTTTCCGCGTGGGCGTGGAAACAGTGGCAGGTGAATCGGTTGGACGCGAATGCGGCAACCATCTATGAAGGGACTTTGTGCGACGGCGAATATTTTGTATTTGTGGATTTGAAAGAGGACGGTACGCCGCGCTTTACGCCGCACACACGATTCTGCGACGAGGGCAACGGCGGGGATGGATTTGGCTGCAAGGCGTTTTATCCCAACGACGACGAAACGCAACCAATGAAATACGCGGTAAAGCGGTGGATTGAGAAATACACTGATACGAATGGGCGAGAACAATCGCGCAAGCGAATGACGCTGTACTATTCCGATCATCTGGAAAAGTTTTTTTTGGATCACGGCAAATGGCAACCGTTGAAAGACCCGAACGAACAGACTGACGAACGCGGCTTTGTCGCGTGGATGGACGGAGCAGGCAAGCCGTTGGGCATTCCGATTATCCATTTCCGCAATCGGAATTTAGCGTGCGAAATTGATTCGAGCGTGGTCTCGCTTCAAAACATCATCAATCATACGCTCGTTGCCCTAGTGGAGTCAAGCGATACACACGGATTTCCGATTTGGAAATTCTTTGGATTCTACCCGACAAGCGACGGCAAAGACCTGAAAGCAGACGGGTCGAACCGTCTAAAGGTTCAGGCGAACACGATTATCGGTACGACGCGCGCGCGCGGTGAAGTTGATGCGATGCGCGAACCGCCGATTGATCCGCTTGCGTTGATTACGGTCATTGAAAAAGCAATGCGCTGGGTTGCGCAGATCAAAGACATTCCCCTATCGCGTTTTCAATTTACGGAGCAGGTCGCGGCAGAAGGAACACAGAAACAGCAGGAAGCGCCGATGCTGGCGCGCATTGGAGCGGTTGAGACGGTGATCGGCGATGCGTGGGAAGACGCGATGCAGATGGCGCGGCGACTGGCAAACGAATTCGGAAGCGCGGGATTGAGCGAAGATGCGATGATTCAGACGCAATGGGCAGCGTTGACTGTGCGTTCGGATGACCGAGATAACCCGGTACCGTTCTGGCAAGCGGGGCAAGCGGCGGTCGCGGCGGGCGTCCCGATTGAAACGTATCTTAGGCGCAATGGCTGGACGGACGCGGACATCGGCTTAATTTACGAATCAATGCCGAATGAACAACTGGTGGACACAAATGCCTGATGACGAGGTTTTGTCTGACGTAGACATTGCGCGTCTAACAACCGACGACGCGGTGAAATTAACCGCCGAGGAGATGGAATTGCTTGATCCGGAACTCGCGGCGTTGCTCAATGCCTTGCCGATAGACAATGCCCGACCCAAAGCGCAATCGTAGCACGCCGAAGTATGGCTGGAATGCCGGAGCGAATCAATATGTCAATCTCAAGACCGGCAAATTCGTACCGCGTCAAACCATCAAGCAAATCACGACGCGGCAAGTTACGAAAGCGCGCAACGAGATGATGTCGCTGGCGGAAAAACTGAAAGCCAAAGAGATTTCGCTGAAAGAATTCCGCGTGGCGGGAATGAAACAACTCAAGGTCTTGCACGTCTCGCAGGCGGCATCAGCGAAGGGTGGCTGGGCGCAGATGACGCAGGCGTCCTACGGTCAGGTTGGTGGGCGACTGCGCTATCAGTACAATCGCTTTAACAATATGATCGGTCAAGTCAAAGCCGGCAAGCAGCCGCTTGATGGGCGGTTCACGCAGCGCGTCCAGATGTACGCGAAAGCGGGTAACGCGACATTCGCGGAGTCGGAACGGGCAGCGATGGGCGAACGCGGAATGGGAGAGGAGCGGCGAGTGCGCCACGCGGCTGAATCGTGCGAGGATTGTATCGAATACGCGGCACGGGGTTGGTCACCGTTAGGAACGCTCCCGAAAATTGGCGACTCACAATGTATGACAAACTGCCTCTGTGAATTTGTTTATCGAAAATGACAGATACGCGATTGACACCGCCACCGGATAGTCGTATAATTATTTCGGAAATTCGGCATGATTGCCACCAGTTGCTTTTCATCGTGCGCCTGAACGGGCTGGAGGTAAAGTGCGCTAAATGCGGCGCGTTGGTTCTCTACACTTGGCGACAAATTTTGTTATTGATGCTCGCGGCAGATTTTAGTTAGAAGTTTTCAACAACTGAATAAAGAGGTGCTAGACACCCGCTTGATTTTGACGGCTAGAAGCCGCTGAAATCCAGCGGTATTTTTTTTCAAGGAGCAGGCGAGATGCCAGACGAAGTAAAGACCGAGACGGTCACCGATCCGAGCAAGACCGAAATACCGACGCTGCCAGCGCAATCACTGGAAGAAGTGCAGGCAGAATTGCAAAGAGCGCGCGATGCGCTGACCGCTGCGAATCACGAAGCCGCCGACCGTCGCAAGAAACTTGCGGCGTATGAGGCAGCCGATCTGAAAAAGGCGGACGAAGAAAAGAAACGGCGCGATGCCGAAATGTCGGAAGTCGAAAAACTCAAACTCCAGATTGCGGAACGCGATGCCGCGCTCAGGGAATTGGCGGATAAGCAAAGCCAACTCCTGCGGCGACAGACAATTGAGCGCGAGGCGAGTCAGGCGAAATGGGGCAAATCGAAACGCGCGTTCATCAAACCCGACCAAGCGTATTTGCTGGCAGACCTGTCAGGTGTGACAGAGGAAAACGGCAAATTTGCGGGGCTTGATGCGGCGTTAGAGAAACTTGCTAACGAGAATGAACATCTGTTGGCAATGCCCGCAAAACTGGTCTTACCCGCGACGAACGCGACGACCGTGAATTCTGGAACCGACGCGGAGAAGAAAAGAGCAGAATTGATGCAGCGTTTCCCGCGTCTCAAAATCTAAAGTGAGGACAAAATGGCAAACGAAGTTACTGTGACCGTCGCGGACGTTCGTCCGCTCAGCGGCGCAATTGTACGGCGCGGAACGGCGACCGAGGCGCTGGCGTTCGGTGATGCCGTTTATGTGGACTCCGCAACGGGCAACATCCCGAATTTCTCGAAGGCGGACGCCAGCGCGGTTGACGCGCTGTTGGTCTGCGCGGGCATTGTAGTCGCTGGCAATCCGGCGAATCCCGGCGCAACGAGCATTGCGGCGGGCGACCCGGTAGATGTGGTGACACACGGTCCGGTCACGGGCTTTTCGTCTATGACACCGGGCAATACCATCTGGCTCTCGGATACGGTAGGGCGGCTCTCAACAGTGGCGGGAACGAAATCCTGCATGATCGGCTGGGCTGAAACTGCCGCGAACGTGTACGTCAATCCGGTGGTCGCGATCAAATCCGTCTAACGCGGATTAGGAGAATAAAAAATGGCAACTCTTGGAGTGAACGATCTCAAGCAAATCGCTCTGCCCGCTGGATTCGATACTGCGTATTTGACGCAATTGTCTTTGCAGGACGGGCGCAGTTACGACGAGTATCTGAATGACGTGGCGAGCGCGCTCGCGCTTGCGAATCAAGGACTGCTCGCTGATCCACTGGTGGCATCGTTGATTTCCATGACCGATGAGGCGCAGTTGGAATATCCGATTGGCGTCTCTAACGGGTTTGGCGTGCATACCGAGTACGGCTTGCCGGACGGCAAGCGCGCGGCGACGACCGGCACGATGCTGCCGCTGATTGGCTACGACCGGATGATGGACTGGACGTGGGACTATCTCCGCAAGGCGCGCTCGGCGCAACTCGACGCGAATATCAGTAGCGCGATTGCTGATCTGCAGGACAAATGGCAGCAAGCGGTTTTGGCGCGTTTGTTCAAGGGCACGTACGACGCGGTGGGAGCGAGTGGTAAATCCATGCCACTTGCAGATGCGGGTACGGCGGACAGCGCGTACATCCCGCCGAACAACCCGGCACGCGCAAGCGCGTTTGCGTCTTCGCACGATCACATTGCGCCGCTCAATGGAATCACGCAAGCGAATCTCGAAACAGCAATTGCGAACCTGTGGGAACACGGGCACGATGCGCCGTATACCCTCTTGATCGCGCAAGCTGATGTTGCATCGTGGTCGAACACAACCAACGTCACCGGCTGGATCAAAAAAGCGAACGGACTGATTCGCTATGGCAATCAAACCGATTTGGCGAGTGTTGGAAATGCCTTTATCGGAGCGGTTGAAACGAGCGTTTATGGCGATGTGCAAGTGATCGCCTCCGCTCGTATTCCCACTGCGTTTTGGAGTGTTTATAAATCCTATGGCACGCTTGACGCGCGCAATCCGCTCAAAGTTCGTCAATCGGCGGATTATGGACTCGGCGCGGTGCTGATGAGCGGGCGACAATTCCCGATCAAGCAATTTCCGCTGGAAGGGGCAATGCTCTTCTTCGAGTTCGGCGTGGGTGTGGCTGATCGCATTGGCGCGGCTGTTTACAAAAATACCGCTGGCGCGTGGTCTGAACCAACGATTGCATAAAGAAACAAGAGACGGGTAGCAATGCCCGTCTCTTTGGAGAATGAAAAATGAATATCACTCCCGAACAGAAAAAGAAAATCGTCCAGTTATTCTTGCAGGCGTTCTTCACGCTCGCGCTTGGGCTGGCGGCGATCTTTGGCTATAACTCGCTAACGCCCGCGCCGCAACCAATCGAATCGCTGGGACTCCAACCGATTCGCCACAACAATCCAGAGACGTTTTCGCAAGGCGTGACGTTCAACGGCGCGGTCGTGGCGACGGTGATCCGAATCAATAGTACGCCCGTCGTTCCGTTTGCAACGCCGCAATCTACGGCGACTGCACAGCCGACCGCAACGCAAGTACCCTTCATCATTCGCGGCGGGACACAGGCAAGTTACACCTCTGGCAGCACGATCACACATACGTTTTCGTCTGCTCCAACGTGGTGTCTGGTCTTTCCTAACCAATCCATCACAGCCACGCTGACAATCGGAGCAGCAACATTTTCGACCGACATGGCAACTACGGCAAGTCCAATCTACTGGGAATGCGGCAAAGCGCCGTAAGAAAACAGGCGCGGGGGTAACTCCGCGCCTAAAAACTTTATGCCAAAACTCTACATCGGTTTGATCGTGCATTTTGTGGACGAATCGGAACTTTGCCGCGCGGCAATCGTCGTGCGAACATTCAATGCAGACGAAGTGAGTTTGGTCGTTTTCCGCGAATCGTTTGCGGCAGGCGCATTCGGGCGCGTCGCTCAGTCAACCGAAAACAAAGTCGGCACTTGGCATTTTATTGAGGAATAAGAGAGGTCAAAGATGGGCGCAGAACCAGTTGTAAAATCAATTCTGATGGGAACGAAAGGCGACGGAACGCTTACGCCGATCCTCGTGGACAATGACGGGAATCTCGTTATCCAACTTGAAGCCGCGCCGACGATTGAAATCGGTGACGTGCAATTGCTTGCCGGAACTGCAATTGCGGGAAAGTTTGGAATTGACCAAACGACTGACGGCACAACGAATGGGGTCAATGTTTTGCCAACCTCCGGCGCGGCGGCAAACACCGCGCGTACCACCGCGACGAAAGTTCTCGCGGTTCAGCACGTTGACGCGGCGGGGAATGTGTTATCGGCGACGCCGGTGCTGGGAGCGGGTTCAGCAATTGCAGGTAAATTTGGCATTGACCAAACGACACCGGGAACAACGAACAAAGTCACTGCCGACCCTGTTACCGCGACGCCAACAATCTACAACGTCACCCTCACGAACGCGAACACGGAATACTCGCAAGCCCTTCCCGCCAACTGTCGCGGCTTTGAAATCGAATGCCAGACCGGTGTGCAATGCCGCTGGTCAAATGTGACTGGCAAGGTCGCAACGCCTACGGCTCCGTTCAAAACGCTGCAGCCAAACGTCGCGTATAATTCGCCGCCGATCAATCAGGGCGCGTCACCGTCCACGCTCTATTTTGCGAGTGCAACAGCCGGTGCGATTATCGAATTGATTGCGTGGGTGTAATATGCCAACCCGACACGGAAACAACAGAATCCGCACGCGGCAAACGACTTGCTATCACGTCGGAGACGACGGCGATTTGCAACGCTACATTGATGCGTCGTATGAAGCATCGAAGTATATCGTCCTGACCACTGGCGCATTTTCTGGCACGTCGAATCTGGACGTGCCCCATTACGCTGCCAACACGCTGACGTTCACGCTGGCAACGAAAACGATTGCCGACAGCGGCAACGGCTTGGCAATTTTCAAAACGGGCGACACGATTGTCATCAAGGGCAGCGTCTCGAATGACGGGACATACACGGTTGCCACCGGCAACGTGGCGGGCGCGATTGTTACCACCGAAGCGTTGGTAAATGAACTTGTCGCGGGCGCGTATGTCACTATTCTCAAGCGCGCGGCATTGTCGAATAATGCGGTGCTGTGTGCGGACTCGCCCAGCGGCAAGATGTACGCGCGCTATGGATCGTCGTCGCTGTTGCTGGGCGATGCGTCGAACGGTAAACTGAATTGGTATGACGCGGCGAAGTGTTTCACGATTCATCCAGCGGCGGCAGATTTGCAAATGATCGCCACGTCGAAAACGCTGCGGATCGTCGGCGGTGCGGGTGAGGTGGCGCGTTACTTTGCAGGAATGCTCGTCGTTTGCAATGGCTTTGCGAATGCGGTCAACAACCTACCCGGTTATCGCGTGGTCAGCGTTACGGTCAACGGCGCAGATTTGGACATCGTGCTGTGGGCTGGCAATCAAACACTCATCGCAGAGGCGGCGGCGGGGTCGCGCGCAATCAAGATTGTCTGTTCGTCGGCATTCGGATATGCGGCGGCAGCAAATGCAGCGAGTCTGGGCGGATACGCGGATTGGGTCGTGCCGATGGACTTGGAACTGAAAGCTCTGTGCAATATGGAGCAACCGGACGCCGCACCTGATGCAACGGCATTCCCGTCATGGTCGCAAGCCGATTATTTCTGGTTGTCGTCTACGCGTCCCAATGTTACAGCTTACGCGATGGTCGTGGGTTTCAACTTCGGTAACGTAGCCTACGATAGTGAGATTTCTGCGTATTATTGTGGGCTAGTGCGCGGAGGTTAACGGCGTAGATTCGCCACGAGCCAGGAGAATTAGTTTATGCCAACCCTTTCAGGTATGACTATAGCGCAGGATCGCTTATCAACACAAGCACAGATTTCTAGTGCTATGGCAACTAGAATTTCAGGACTTACGAAACGCCAACTCATTCTACTCGATTTGTGGTGTATGCAGTTTGACAAGGATGCGCGAATGACTATTCCACAGGACCCGCAAGTCACGCGTCGCGCCGATGGTGAGATTACGCAGATTGCGGAAACGAATCGCAACGCGCTGGGTGCGATCACAGACGGCAGGGTGGCTACGTGGAGCTATTATCAAAACAAATGCGTGGATACGATCATCGCGTATCAGACCGATGCGAGCGGGATTGAGGTCGCGGGAACGCGGAGGACGATTAAGCATTCGGCAAACGGCGGACCGCCGACGGTAGGTGTCCTTGGCTAAGCAATCTTTTTTTGCGCGTGTGAGTGATCGCGTCTTTGGCTCCGAGATTGCGCGGCGTGTGTCGCTTAGCGCTGTACAGGAATGTTGAGATGAACGAAAACGTGATTTGCGTGAAACATTGCTGGCACGACACCAGCACGCTTTTGACTAGCAATCCGCCGCAATCCGTTCTCATCTGTTGCTGGTGTGGAGTGGAAAAATCAATCCGCGCTGAAAACTATGGGCTGCTGGGCGCAATGTCACAGCATGGCGCGTATGTGCCGCAGCCGTATTCGCGGTTTGCACCGAAAGTCGGTGCTGGGAAATAAATGGCGTTCACATTTTTAGATGATCTTTCAACAGACTTGGCAAAAACAAGGTTCAATGTCGGAGATATTGTCAGCGGCACCGGCGTATTGCCGGACGCAACCAACATTCCCGATGCGACCATCAGCGCGGCAATCACGGCGCAGGGGTCGGTGGGCAAAGCATCAGTCTGGCTGTGTCGCCGAATTGCGGCGCGCTGGTCAGTCATCGCTGATTCACAGTCGGCGGGCGGGCGTTCGGAAGCCAATCAGCAAGCCAAGCACTTTTTGGATTTGGCGAAAGAGTTGGCGCTCGAGTACGGCGACGAGGACACTGGTTCGTTTGCCATCAACGCGCACCGTGACGATGGTTATCACGACGAGAATCAATACGTCGAGGATGACGGCTCGGAATTGACGACGACGAATGTCAAGTACATTCGCGTGGGGTAACAGTGGCTAATAGTGCATCATTTGCGAAGATCGCCACCGTTACTGCAACCATCAAGCGCGCGCCGGCATTGGCGTCGGGTAAGCGTGGCGCGGCAACCTCAGTCATCACGGGCTTGAAAATCACGCCGCTTCAGCCACTCTCGCTAGAGACAGCGCAGCGCAACGGTATTGAAACGCCGATGAAGTTTTTGCAAACATTTGCAGAGACATCCTCAATGATTTACGAGGGCGATATTCTTACGGTAACTGCGAGCACGTTCAGTGAACAGGTCAGCGTAGATTATCCAATCGAAAAGGTCGGCAAAACAGATTGGCGCGGCGCGGCATCATACGAATTGATTGTGGAGAAACTCAAGACCTAATGCCCACTCTATCCTATCAAGTACGCGGGCTGGATCGTGTCAAGGGAAAACTAGACGACCTCGATAAGGCGATTCCCGGCGCGGTCAAAATGATTCAAACTGCAATGGAGCGCGCCCGGCGCGCGGTGTCCAAAGCCGCGCCGCGTCCGCGTTATCCGATCCAGTGGGACAGCGAAAAACAACGGCGTGCGTTTTTTGCAACGAAGGGGTTCGGCGGCGGCATTCCTTCGCGGCGTTCGGGGAAATACGAAGGATCGTGGAAGGTGCGGCGCAATCCAAGTTCGGATCGTAAACGCGAGGGGTTCTCACTTTATTCCAACGTAACCTACGCCAAATATGTTGGCGGTGATGCCTACGGCAACCGGCAATCGAATATCCATCGAGGACGTTGGGCGGAATTGCGCGGAGTGGTAGAGCGCGAAACCAAAAACCTACCGCGTCAGTGTCAACAGTACATTGACATGGTGGCACGGAGACCCTAATGGCAGCCGTCAATCGTCAAACCATTCGCGATGCGTTGGCGGCACTTCTTTCGACGGCACTGGTTGGCACGGGGTTGCCCGTGCAGGCAGTGTATGCCTATCCGGTTTCCGATTTCGGCACTCAAAGTCCGGTCGTGGTACTCCAGAGCGCGGACACTACTCGCGCCAACTATGCCGCGCAGGGCGACAAGAGTTGGATCGGCATTGACATTATCGTTTTTGTGGTTTATGCGGCAACGAGTTGGACGGCGCAGAACGCGGAAGACCGACTTGACCTGATCGAAAAAAGCATCGCAGACGTGATCGAGGCGCGCGCCAATCAAGCGACAACGAACTGGGCGATTTTGGAATATCGAGGCGAATCGGTGCCGGGCTACATCGTCAACGAAAGCGGCGGCATTGACTATCGCACGGAAACGATCCCGGTACGCGTGAAAGTCATCGAACAATAGGAGCCCTATGGCATTAAAATATATTGGACGAGGCGAGTTTTTGCCGGGTGTTCCCGCGCGTGACCTAAGCGACGAAGAAGTAGAGCGCGCGGGCGGCGAGGAATTTCTGTTGGCACGGGGACTATATGCGCGCGTGCGAGCAGATGCACCTAGCCAATCAGCGGCAAAACCCAAAAGTGCGCGTGTCGCAATTGCAGACAAAGCGGAGGACTAAATGGCAAATCAATACGGAATCAGCAAGGGCAGGATTATTCAGGGCGGCTGGGAAACCACTCTCGGCACAGAGGTGGTAGCGACTGAAATCTGGCGCGGCAAGGGAATGTGGGAGGACAAAAAGGCGGTTACATTTGCGGATGAGGACGTGGGTTACATCGCCGGCATTGACCGCACGTTCATTCCGTTTCTGCTCGGTGCGCTGGGAATGGATGGCATTCCGGCAACGTATGAACAGCTGCCGCATGTTCTCGCGTGCGCGCTAAAAAATGTCATTAGCGGATCGGCAGACGGCGCGGGGAGCGGAAAAATCTACACCTATACCGCGCACACGCTCGCCAACGCGCTGAACACGATCAAGACCAAAACATGGCAGGTGGGCAACAATCACGCCGTTGCGCTTTTGCCCGGTTCATTCGTGACCGATTTTTCGCTGGACGGGAAACTCGGCGAGGCGTGGACGGTGCAGGCAAATTGGAGCGCGAATCAGGTAACGCTTCGCCAGAAACGCGGCACCGGCATTGCGTTCATCAACGCGACCAAAAAAATCACGGACACCGGCAGCGGCTTGGCGCAATTCACAACGGGCATGATGATCCGCGTCGAGGGGTCGGTGAGTAATGATGGCGTTTACACGGTTGCGACCGGTGGGGTTGCGGGCGAAATTGTGACAACGGAAGCACTAGTAGAGGAAACGGCTGGCGCGACGGTCCGTGTCTCACAAACATTCACAGGCGGCTTGTCTCTCGTGACGCTTGAGGAGATGCTGTTTAGCAAAACGAAGTTGTACCTTGATGCGATTGGCGGCACGATTGGCGCGACGCAGAAATCTGGCGTCCTGCTCGGCGCAAATCTCAAGGTCAATCCGGGTTGGCGACCGCGTGGAAATGGCGGGGACGGCAACCTGTATTATACCGCGATTCGGGCGGGCATGCCCGAAGCCACCTTGAACGTCACGTTTGAACATAGCGGCGAGGCAAGTGCGGAATTCGAGAATTATACCAACCAGACCGCGCGGCTACTGCGATTGAAATGCGAAGGCGCAGCGTTGGGGACTGCCGGCACGACGTATACTTACAAAACGATGATTGCCGATCTCGCGGGCAAATGGGAGTCGTTCGAGAAAATCGGCGAGCAAGATGGCAACGATACTGTGACGGGTGTGTTCCGCGCGCGCTATGATGGAACGGCGGCAAAGTTTTTTGAAATGGTCATAGTAAACGAACGCGCCTCAATCACCTAGGTCGAATCGCGGGGGACAAATGAAACTGAAAGCCGATCTTGACCTGCTAACGCTGGATGACCTGATTGCGTTTGAGGACGCCAGCCAAATGAAGGCGCGCGAAATGCGCGACCTGCTGGCGCGTTTTGCGACTGATGACACAGGTGCAATCCTAGTCCCCGATGCGGCGCGGGTTGCAATTGGAAAATTGACGCTCGGTGAATTGCGGGATACCATCGCGCAATTTGGCGACGCGCTGAAGGAGTTGCAAGCGCGCGCCATCCCCCCAACGACCGGCGCAGACTCATAGCCGCTCTGCGGCACGGTGGGTCTGCGCCGATGTGGTTAGACGTGTTAATCGCGGCAGGAGAATGGGGTACGCCACCCTGGGAGTTGGCGGGCGGGTCAAAGATCGTGTGGTATTTGCGCTGGCTAGAGTACGCGACACAGCGCAATGCAGTGCGCGAGAAACCTAAATGGCAAACGTAGAAATCATTATCACGGCAACCGATAAGGCGTCCGGGGTTCTGCGCGGTATTTCCAACGAGACCGGCAAACTCGGCGGGATTCTGGGCGGTGTATTCAAGGCGGGACTTGCTGGCGCGGCGGTTGGCGTTGGCGCGCTCGGCGTGGGATTGGCAATGAGTGTCCGCGAAGCGATGGGCGCAGAGGAGGCATTGTCACAACTGACCGCAGTGCTGAAGGCGACAAAGGGCGCAGCGGGGATTACATCAGCCGAAGCGCAAAAATTAGCGGGGGCGTTACAATCAACAACGCGTTTCTCGGACGAAATGATTATATCGGGACAAGCGGTGTTGCTCCAGTTTCGCTCGATTGGCAAAGATGTTTTCCCGCGCGCGACCGAGACCGCGCTCAATCTCGCCACCGCGCTTGGCACAGATGTCCCAAGCGCAGCGCGGTTGCTGGGCAAGGCGTTGGAAACGCCGGGCGAAGGGCTGCTCCGCCTCAAAGCGGCGGGGGTTGCGTTTACGGACTCGCAGGAAAAACAAATCAAGGCGATGGTCGCGGTAGGAGATGCAGCCGGCGCGCAGAAATTGATCCTTGACGAGTTGGAGAAATCCACCGGCGGCGCCGCGCGCGCAGCCGGGAAGACGTTTGCGGGTCAGTTGGACATTCTGAAAAACCAAATCAGTGATGTGATGGAGGAGATTGGTGGGGCGTTTTTGCCGATGTTGAAAGATTTGGTCGAGTGGGTCAACAGAAATATCGTGCCGGCACTCAAAGACTTTGCCGAAAAGGTCAAATTTGTGATTGAGACAATCCAGCGTGGTGACTGGGGCAAACTCGCAGAGACATTTTGGAGATGGGTTGAGACCGCGATCAATCAGGCAGGCAGATTGCTTGGCAATCTGGTTACGGCAATAAAGACATGGTTCGCACAAAATTGGGAAACGAAAATCGCTCCAACGCTAGGTGCGATGGCTGCGAAACTAGTTGAGTTGTTGGTTAGCACGGCGGTCGCGCTCATTGGCAAACTGGGCGAGTTTCTGACGGCAATAGGTCTGTGGCTACAAATGCCGGAAACGCAGGCACGGTTAGCCGTACTAGGCACAACGATTGGCAGAGCCATCACGAATGGACTTAAGGATTTTTTCGCGGCAGAGGGCAACTGGGCGACTGCCAGAACCGCGCTGGTGAATGGCGTAATTGATTTGATTAAGGGACTTCCCGGCGCGGTGGTCGGCGTGATTTGGAATACCGGCGCGCAGATGGGACGCGACTTGGCATCGGCAATGGCGCAGGCAGTACGCGGCGCGCCAATGTCGCCGGGCGAACAGATGCAAAACGAGAGAATGGTGCTGGGCAATTTTCCGGGAACGATTGCGGCAAACTTCACTAATCCCGGAAAAATGCCGGAGGAGGCGCGGTCGCTGTTTGGGTCTGTCTGGGGCAATGCCGCCGAACCGCGCTGGTGGTGGGAAAACCTGAGCGGCGCATGGGCGGGACAAAACTGGGCATGGGAAGAATTTTTGGGCGCATGGCGGTCGAAGGGATTTGCCGCCGGCGGCTCATTTGTCGTTCCGAGTGGATTCCCTAACGACACATTTCCATTGCGGGTTTCGAGCGGCGAGCGCGTAGATGTGACGCCGGCAGGTAGGGGAATTGCGGGCAGCGGGTCGCCGGTTTTTGTTTACGCGCCAATGCTATCACTCGCAGACGAGCGCGAAGCGCGCGACAAATTGCGTCCGGTGCTGGACGCGTGGTGGGATGACGCGCGACGGCGGAGAGTATAGTGGGGCAGGGACGCTACGGCTCGTTTCAGTACGGCGCGCCGCGCAAATATGGCACGGTCGCAACGAGCAATTTGCTATGGGGGCTGGAAATTGACTGGAATAATGACGGCGTTTTTTCCGAAGCAAACGAAGCAAGTCAATTGGTTGGTTTTGAGATCGTGCGTGGTAGGACTTCGCTCTTTGCGGCAGACGTTGGGGGAGAAGCAAATTTCGCTCGCACGCAGATTGGCACATTGACATTGACGTGCGACAATAGCGACCGGCGATTTGATTCGTTGTATGCCTCGTCGCCGCTTTATCCGAACGTGCAGCCCGCGCGGGACGTGCGGTTCCGCGTGAGAAATGGCAATACCGGAACAACGTATGATTTATTTCGCGGACGGATTGAGGACATAGACGCACAGGGTTATCGCGATGATCCGCGCGCTAGTATTCGCGTATCGGACGGCTGGCGGTGGCTGTCGGAACGCAAAGCCAGCATCGCGCTGCGGTCAAGCGTCGTAAGCGATGTAATGATCGGTGACGTGCTGGATGCAGTGAGTTATCCGAGTGCGTGGGGGCGCAGTCTGGGCGCAGGCGCGGACACGTTAGCATATTCATTCGTGGAAAACCGCGATGCGTTCAATGTTTTGCACGAAGTGGCGGAAAGCGAATTCGGGCTTATTTTTGTTGGAGCGGACGGGAAATTCAATTTTATTTCTCGCAACACGCTGATCGCGCAAAGCATTTCAATGACGCTCGACCAGAGTCAGGTCGGCAACGAACCGCGCGTGAGCAAGCCCTGGGCAGTAGTCAAAAACATTATTCGAGTGCAAGCGCATCCGCGCACACTTGCGGCACTGGCAGAGATTTGGCGATTGCGCGATACGCCGAGCGTGGCCGCCGGCGCGTCTCTGACAATCTGGGCAGAGTTTCAAGACGTGAATCTCTCCCCCGCGCCCGCGACCGGCGTTGTGTCACCGGTCGCGACGACTGATTTCACGATGAATACGGCGAGCGACGGAAGCGGCAGCGACCTCACCGCAAGCTGGACAGTAACGGCAACGATTTTTTCCGGCAGCGCAAAACTCGTTATAACCAATAATAGTGCCAGCACGGGATATATCACACTCCTAAAAGTGCGTGGGCAGGCGATTGCGGAACTGAACACGACCGCCTATATCGTCGAGGATACGGATAGCCAAACCGACTACGGCGTCCATGAACTCGTCTTGAATTTGCCGTTTCAGCAAAGCACCACATTTGCAAAAAATCTAGGTGATTTCCTTTCGCCAATTTTCGCAGACCCCGCGTTCGAGATCGAAGTTGAAATTGAAAATCGTCCGACGATTCAATTCGCGTATGATCTAGGGACGTACATCGGATTCACCAGCGCGTATCTCGGCATCTCGCATTCGTACCGTATTGGAAAAATCGTACACCTGAGCCGCAACAGTATGCAAGACATCGTGACGCGCTGGACACTCCTGCCGGCCGACGAGAGCAATCAGAGTTTTTGGTTACTTGGTACGGCGGGGCGAAGCGAACTTGGCACGACGACGAAATTAGGAATCTAATCATGGACGCATTTGACCGAGTAATTTATGCGCAGACCGATGGCGGAAAGCGCATCGGAACGGCGCGCGACCATTTGCTGGATATACGTTCTGGCAAATTTCAGAATTTGCGCGATTGGATGTTTATGCAAGCGACCGGGCGCGGGTTCAAGATTTTCTTGGAATCCACGGTTGGAACGATTAAAGCCGAAATCAATCACGGGCATTGGATTGCGCGTTGCAATTTTTGCGCCGGTGCCGAGGAAGTTGATCCGCAGGAAGATGTTTTTTATTGTCTATCCTGCGGGATGATGGAGAACGCGAGCAAGCCGATGCAGGTCGAATTTCCGCCCAACAAAGCCGACATTGAGGAAATTTTGCTCAAGCGACCCATCGGAAATCGCAATTGGATTTGGACAGAGACGCTCGCGCAATTGCGCGGTGAAAACAAAGGGAATAGTATCCAATGAGTTACATTGCACCAAGCACGCGCACCACCGGCACGCTCATCTCGGCGGCAATCTGGAATCAGGACGTAGTAGACAATGTAATTGCGGTTGCCGCACACGCCCACACCGGTGCCGCCGGCGACGGCTCGCAAGTGCTAGGCAGTGTAACGCTGCCTCCTAAAATCATTCCACTAACAACGACACAGCGGAACGCGCTAACTCCGGTTGCCGGAATGATTATCTACAATTCAACGACCGGGCAATTTGAGAAATACGAAAACGGCGCATGGACTGGCTCGGCAACCTACGCCGTTGCCGCAAAAGGTGTCACGAACGGCGATTCGCATGATCATGTGGGGGGCGATGGCGCGCAGATCAACCACACTGGATTATCCAACATCGGCACGAACACTCACGCGCAGGTTGATACAGCGGTTGCCAACTCTGTCTCGCACATTGCATCGGCGCACGTGACAGGCGGCGACTCACACGACCACGTAGGCGGGGATGGCGCACAAGTCAATCATACCGGGCTGTCCAACATCGGCACGAATACACACGCGCAGGTTGATACAGCCATTGCCAATTCTGTCTCGCATATTGCCGCCAGCGCGGCAGTGCACGGTTTAGGCGCAAGCGTCAACGTGCTCGGAAATCGAAATGCGGCAGGAGAATTCGTAGAACGCGGAACCGACACGGGAGGCACTGTTAATTCTGCGATGACCATTGCAGAATTTTCCAACGACAAGGCGGTTACATTCCCGGTTGCGTTTGCGAGTGCGCCGGTTGTTGTGGCAACATGTACGGATGAACGCCGGGCATTCGTCTGTGTTTTGTCTGTGTCCACAACTGGATTTACTTATGTCGTTTGTGCTCCGTCGGGATTGAGCGGAAGCCGCCAAATCCGCTGGATTGCACTCGGCTTATAGTGGAATAAAAAATGGCAAGCAATCTGACGACACTAACTGACGCATTTGTAGACAACGTTGACGACGTTGATGATGTTCTCGCTGCCGATCTCAATACAGCGTATGATGCGTTGCGGACACTGACGGCAGTTTTATCGCCGGCGAGCATCGGGGCAGACCAGAACAATTACAATCCAACAAATTTCGCCGGGACGACGATGTTGCGCCTCACCGCGAGCGCGGCATACAACATCACCGGTCTCGCGGGCGGAGAACGCGCGCGGATTGTCATCATTCATAATGTCGGTTCGTTTACGATCACACTGAAAGATGAAAACGCTTCCTCGAGCGCGGCGAATCGTTTTACGCTGACAGCGGATATTGCGCTCGCGTCTGATGCAACTCTTATTTTGCAGTATGATAGCACCTCTAGCCGCTGGCGCGCCGCGACGTTACCCGGCGTCACAAACGGCGACACGCATGACCATGTGGGGGGAGATGGGGCGGCGATAGTCGGTATCGTCACAAACGGCGACACGCATGACCATGCCGGTGGGGACGGCGCACAAGTCAACCATACCGGACTGTCAAATATCGGCACGAACACGCACGCGCAAATTGATGCGTTCCTGGAAACGCATTCTTTCGTTGGTTTGTTCACGCGAGATGTCTCAACTGCCTCTGGAACGCAAGCGATTACTGGTGTTGGATTTCAACCAAGCGCTGTAATTTTTTTTGCGAGCGTCGATGGCTCGGCTGTCGCGTCTTGGGGACTTGCCAAAAACATTACTCGTCACATCGCAACTTACAATGGCCCCACGGTTTACACCCTAAGCACGCAATGTATTGGAATTTACATTTCAGCGGGGAATTTCAATCAGGGTGATGTTACCACATGGGGAGCAGATGGATTTACTATCACATGGACAAAGGGCGGTTCACCAACCGGAGTCGCCACGGTTAATTTTATGGCGTTTCGCTAGGAGAAAAATGAGAATCTGCATACACAAACCAACGAACAAAATCATCGAGATGCAATCCAACGCCACTGCCGACACGTTGAAACAAAACGCGCTCGGAGCAGGCTACGCGGCAAATGACATTGAGGAACGCGAAGTTGATGCGGCGGGATACGCAGCGTTGCTCGCGATGGACCCGGATGAGATAGCGCGGAAAGCGGCGCAAGCCGCGCAAACGGCAACCAACGCAGCAAAAGCGCAAGCCATCATTGACAATCTCCCTTCGTGGAAACAGGTCTCCGGTACCATTGATGCAGCAACCACGCTGGCAGAGTTGAAGCTGATCGTCAAAAAACTGGCGCGCGTTCAGTATTGGCTGGCGAAAGGAACGCAATCGTGACGAAGGGGGCATAATGACATTCCTTCTCATTGCACTCGTGTGCTTGGTTGTCGTCGCTTTCGTGGTGCTGTTCGTGCCACCACTTATCGGCAATTGGGGGCAACGCGAAAAAACGGAGCAATTGTGATACCCGATGAATTTATGCTCGCGTTCAACCTCATAGCATTTGTCGTTTGTGCCGCCGCCGGGCGCAGGAAGGAAAATTACATCGTCGGCTTTTGGTGGGCCAGTGGGTTTCTCGCCAAAGCAATTTATTTTGGGATGCTGGTTCTCGACATCAATCCGATTCTGGCGGATTCAGTTGATGTCCGCACAACGCTATTCCGCCCGATAGACGTTTATCTCGGCGTAGGCATTCTGGTTTTTGCGGTCAACGGACGGCTCAATAATGCGGTCAAGGATTCGATCAGATGGATTCGAGTACACTCACCACAATCGTCAACGCGACACTCGCAGTCCTCGCCGCATTAAGTTTTGGGCTACAGTACCGCCGCGAGAATCGGAGCGAATTGCAAAAAGACTACGAGCGCAAGCGTGATATGCTGAACGAATGCGAAACCGAGAAAACGCGTCTGCGTCAACGCGTGTTCGCGTTAGAGCAATTCATCACGCAAAATGAATTGAGCGTCCCGAATGAAGCGAATTGAAATTATTCTGTGGATCGGATTATTGATTCTGATCGTTCTGTGGCTAATCCAAAATTAAAAAGGGGGTGATACCAATGCAATGGGATTCTGCTGTCGTTGTTTGGGCAATCGTTGAAGGACTGAAACGCGTTACTGATTTCTTGTTCGCGCGCTTTGGATTCAAACTTCGGCTGGACGGTATGGGGTCTTTTCTACTGGCAGTAGTTGGCGCAATCATAACCGCCGCCAAAGGGCAAGTCCCCACCAGTCCCGAAGGCGCGTTGAAAGTAATCGTGGACGCGGTCTTCATTCTGTTTGGCGCGACGCTGGCGCATCAATTCAGTGCGCGTTGGATGGTGGCACGTTCGCTGGGCATCGCCGCAAAGAAACCACATTAGCCGTTCTCCCGCGTCGAGCATCGGCAATGTGAAACTCGCAAAAGATGAGGCGGCAGATGCGGCGGGATAAAACAAAAGCCCGGCTCCAACTGGAGCCGGGCTTTTCATTTCACTGATACGGGGGAAGTCACCGCAAGCGCAAGGTAGGCGACAAACAAGCGCAGGTCTATTATCATTGCGTGTTTCTATATGTCAAACCGAGAGCGATTTTCAGAAACTGCCGTACCGATCCGCAATGATGTGAATCAGACTGGCAAATTCAGTCCCCAACCAGAGCGCAAATAATACCTCGCCCGAAGGTAACCCCCAACCCTGCCAGAGAAATAAAAATCCCGCCGGAATACCGAGATAGATCGCGCGCAAGAATGAGCCGACCAGCGGTGCGTGACTCAAGCCGCGATGATTCGCGATTTTTGCATACGGCAGCCAGAACCATTTCCACAAATTACCGAAAACGCCGAAAATCGTAACGGCGTTTTTTTCGTTTAGGTCTGCGCCATTTGTGTCCAAATCGGGCGTCATCAGAATTGAGCCGATGACATAGCCGCTTCCGATACTCAAAGCCATTTCATTGCTCGGTGCAAATGCCCCGATGCCGGCAAGAATCGGGATGCCGACAATGCTATTCAATTTCAGATGGATCGTGCCGGAGGGCATTTGGATGAAGGAATCCCCGATGCGCCAAGAATTCAGCGAGAGATAGGAATTCCTTGCCGCACCGACAGACAAACTTTAGTTTGCGTTTCAACAAAAGTTTCTTTTTCATTTCGGAATTCTTTGGGTCAGTTGATGCAATCGCCATGACAGAAGATCCGCGCGAGTTCAGTCCGCGCGGCTTCTTTGTTTTTTAGCGCGCGATCAATGGCGAGTGAGAGTTGGTGATCGAATTTTTTCTTCATCAGCGGGCTTGGCGCGCATAATCATGGAATTTGGCACGCGTCAATCCGCCGTGTAAAAACAAATCATCCGGCTTGTCCGGCAAATCCAGCACGCGCGCTTGCGGCAATTCGTCTTTCAATCGTTGCGCGGCGGATTCTGCGCCGGGATCGAGTGCAATCCAAAGCCGCCGAAAAACTTTCATTTGTTCAATAATTTTTTCGCTCGGTGCACATCCCGGTAGACCAATGACCTGGGTCGCACCTTCGATGCCGTCATAACAGACCATCGCTTTGATCGCGCCTTCCACGACCAGCGCATTGGTTGCACCGCAATCAGCGCGTTCCGCGAAGAATGCGGCCGCCGAGATTCCACGCTCTTGGCGATATTTGCCGACTCCTGTCGGCGGATTCTCTAAACGATATTGCACGTTGACAATTTTCCAATCCACCGGATTTCGGATCGGGATCGTGTATGCACCCATCTCAATTTCACCGGCATCGGTTTGGACGTGCTTATTCGGACAATAACCGAGCTGATATTTCTCAATGATTGTGTCTTCTATACCCCGTGCGCGCCACCACGCGCGGTTGATTTCCGTAAGCGCATCGTGCCAGCCCTGCGCGTACCCCGCCCGATAACCGGCTTGCCATTCTGTATCCCGCGCGTCCTGCTCGGCGCGGCGGCGTTTGATTTCCTCTGCCCGTTGAATCAATAGTAGCGGATCGGGCTTGAAATTCTTTTGATCGTCATCGAGCCAGCCACGTTGTGGACACTCGCGGCAATACATTCCCCCGTTTGCGAATATAACGAATCGTTTATGTCCGCCGCAACGCGGGCAGCCACTATGCCATTCATTGCCGGTTTTTTTGACCGCCAGTCCGAACCGCCGGTACATCACGCTCTCGACGTAAGAATCTGTAACCAGGCCGATGTCCATTCGTCACCTCGCGAGATGAATGCTTCCAAATAGAATCACGGCTCTAACTCCATATCGGATAATCGCGCCAATGCCGGATCAAGGTACATGTAGAAGGTCATCCCGGCTCTATCCATCCGCTGTTTGTTCAGCCGCATCACAAATAGATTGTCCGTAATGGGAATGTCAGTGTCCTTGCCATTGACGCGTACCTCAAGCACGTCTCCCGTCTCCGTCAGTTTCGGTCGCCATACTCCAAAAACCTTATCCGCGTCTTGCTCAATGGCGCTGGCGTGTTGACAGTCCGCGAGACCGGGAATTTTGTTCTCGTAATTGTCTACGCCGCGTGATGCTTGTGCCAAAAGGAGCATCGGACAGGCTAACTGTGCTGCCACCTCACGCGCGCGGATCACCGCTTCGGATACTTCGGCAGTGCGGTTTTGTTTGTTTTCGATCGGTACGATCTGGATATAGTCGAGTACGACCAACACGGGTCGAATTTTATATTTTTCTTCCATGCGTTCGACGGCTTGGTAGATATTCGGAAAGGTCAGACGCGGCGCACGCCGTTGGGTTACACTGCGTCCGATTGCCCACAGCGGTACGCGTACCGATTCGACTGCCTTTTTTACCATCGCTTCATGCGCGACGCGCCCCCACGCGTAATCGGTGACCGTAGCTTCTTTGTCCGCTTGGAGGATTGCGTAAATCTCCTCAACCGGCTGATCGAGCGAAATGTAGATCACGCACTGCGACTCGACTTTGCCGCGTGCTAGAATGTCCAGCGCGGTGCGTTTAGCGAGGTAAGCCGCGACGGTCGTTTTTCCGTGCCCTGGCCGTGCGACCACAAACGCCAATTGCCCTTTGCGGATCGGGATGACATATGCATCCAGCGACTTGACCCCCCATGTAATGCCGGGATCGGTTTTCAGCGCATCGCCGTATTCGACGTAGAGTTTGCCAAGTTCGGCTGGTGTGAAAAACAAGTTATCGGCTACCGAATTCATTGTGTGATCTCCAAACGTACCTTTTTGCCGTGGACTCCCCGCGCCCGATCATTCTCCAGCGCGGTCTTAATCCAGAACGCGGTGGCGTTCGATTTCTGAAACTCTTTGCCACCGCCGTTCTGATATACATTCAGCCGCGCGTCTAGCCATTCTATTTGCAAATGCAATCCGTAAATCTGCCGCGCGGCTTGTTTGTCCTGTGAAATCATGCCGCGACCGAGAATCGTGGCAAGGCGCGGTGCAATTGCATTGATAAACTCGCGCTCGGCGATGCGCGGGTCGGCGGTCGCCGCTGTGCGCGCTTGCGGCGCAAGACCGGCCGCGGCGCTCGGCATGGCTTCAAACTCTTTCAAAAGTGCCGCGTCTTTGAGTGCTTTTTCTTCCATCGAAGGAAGAATGGGCGCGGGGTTTGCGCCATTCTCTTTCAATGGTTCTTCTTCAATGGTTCTCATTCTGTACGTGGATTTTATTGGATCTGTTACATCTAATTTTTTGGATAACTTACCTACGTTTTTTTGTCTCTTTGCGAGGATAGAGCCGGCGGCTTCGGCGTAGCGTTCTGGCAAATCCTCGAGGTAGGTCATGGAGGTTCGCCCCATCCGCCGCGACCGCGAAATCAACCCGGCATCTATCAATTCTTTTAGATGATTGCTGATCGTTGATTCTTTGCATCCGCGTACGGTTGCCATTGTGTCCGTGCCAACCCACGCCGCATTTTTACGCTGCCAATAGAAATGTAGCAGGGCATAGGTTCGGTATGCTCCATCCGAGAGGTTGATGTCCAGAGTTAGAATATGCTCAATACGCGCCCAACCAAGTTCTTTTACAGGATCGCGCCAAGCCACCGACTGCGTTTGCTCTGGTTCATCGCCAACGGCTTGCGCTAAATATTCTGCGCGTACGTCGTTCATGATAGCCATCCGTGCCTCCTAAAAAACAAAATCGGTTCTTTATTCTCCGGCGACGGGTAGTCGGGTCAGGACTTCCCCGCTTGGCAGCGGGGCTTTGATTGCATCCCCGCGCCGGCGAATAAAAAACCGATTCTTTGCCAGACCCGACATTTCATATTCTTTTTGTCCGACTCAACGGACACCGGGTTGCCAAGCCCGAATGTTCAATCGCATATTAAAACATTCTCCCTTGATTGTCAAGCATCAGTTTTCGCGCCGCCGGAATGATTGTATAGTTTTATACACTTGTCAACGACGCGGCAAATTTTCAGGTTTTAGCGCGTCTTCGACAAGTATACAATTTTGTTGGATGCTCTGCTTTTTCAGGAATTCTCGGACTTCCAATAACGTAAACACGCGTTCACACGGCTCGTCATCCCCGCCTTTATAGATATTCCACGTAGACATTGCCTTTCCGCTCCGAAGATCGATATATCCGACAGACATTCCCGGTTGGGGGATGTCGTGAATGATTTCAAATGTTTTCCAGTGATAAACGCCAGAACGGATTCGCGTTAATTGGATTTTTCCTTTCATATTAGTTCATCGCTTCGGTCTACCATGTTTTTGAGATCGCACATGCTTTTTGGTACTGCGTTTAGAATAAGTGTGTCGCACACGGTGCTCGGAGGCAATTATTTCATATACGCGCTTTACGGTATCGGCAACCGCGGCGAAATGATAGGACGCTGACCCGACTTCATCAGACACGGAAGGCGGAAAAACATCGGGGTCTTTGTACGTGACCATGTTTGCTTTTTCGAGCGCAAGCCAGCCGTGCGAGAAATGTTCTAATGCTGTTTCAAGCAGTACTTTACATTTTGCATTTTTCATGGTTTTTCCTCTGGGGGCAAATTACGATTACTCAATATGATAGCAACAATACGCCGAAACATAAACTACAAATCGCGAACGTCAGTATAATCGTCAACACGTCTAAACACGGTGCGGCGCGGGGCGGAGAAATATCGCTTGACACACCCAATCTGACCTCGTTCTGATTTGCCGCCCTATTCGACAAAAACAAGCCCCCGATAATTCCACTCAAAATTACGATAACCGCAAACGAAATGTCCCAATAGAAAGTCATTATGCGCCACCTTCACCGCGCTACAATCCACGACGCGATGAACACAATCACAAACACCAGCAATGCTAACCAATTCATTTTGCCCCTTTCGCCTGCCGTGTCAACCACGCGCCAATCTAGAATTTCCATACTATCACTTGATCAAACTCAACAAACTCCCCGCGTTCAAATGCTCTGCGCGGAAAATCAGTTTGCCTGAACAACCAATCAATTCCAGCAGGGGTCAGCGTGATGATCGTGCCGGTGTCAATCCAAAGCAGTGCCACAAAGAAATTACGCATTGACTGTTGTTAAATGCGGGACATTAGGACATTGCCAGAAACTGAACATTGCTAGTTCTCCGCGTCCTCTTCTTCTGTCTATGATCTCATTCTCTCAATTTGCCTTCCCGTAATGCAAACTGACCGACGGCGGCACGAAAGTCATCTATCTGTCGATAAAATGCGTAGAGCCATTCCACCAATGTCATCAGTGGATTGCGGTAGAGCCAGTCACAGAATTGCCGTAGGATAAGCCGGGTCTTCATATTTCCACCGCGTTCAAAAATACCTCACCTCGTCGTGTGTGTGCGTTTCCATAGTCCAGCGCGTCTTGGAATGATCCACTGAATGCTTCGGCTCGGATATATTCATTCGGATCCATCTCGTTTTTCAGTTCTGCGAGTTTGCAGAAGAATAGGATTATCATTTTGACTACTCCGATCATCCGAAGTCTCGCCATAAATTCTTGAGTTGGAAGGCGAGATTCTTTTTCATGCGCTCTTTGTTCTCGCGCGCGCGTTTTTCGTGGATGCGGTAGATGCTCTTTTTCTTATGTTTGTATTTGCGCTCTTCAGCAGCATATTCGCGGATGAGTTTCCGCGAAAACGCAGCAGTACTTTTCCATGAGAACATTTTATTTTCCTCCAAATTCTCGTTTTACAACCTCGCGAAACAATTGTGCTTGCTCGATGTTGCCGCGCTGATTGGCTGCCGCGATTTGCACAGCGGCTCGGTCGCGCGTCTCTTCCGGTGATTGCCCGTCTTCATCACGAAACCGCCTAGCATCCAGAGCGTGCACGTGATGGCACAAGTCAATATGATCGTAGTATTCTCTTGGCAATATAGCCAGATAGGAACAAAATAAAATCAGTCCTTTGCTAGATTCTCATTGCCAATGAGAAAGCAAAGTATTGTATCTATTTCGTCATTGAGTCCGGATTATGGCTATCTTTTTATTTGCCAATTTGTCCAGCCCTGACCATTTGAATCAGTATCAAAAAACTTTATTTTGCCGTGATGCATGCCGTGATTCCACCAATCCAAAATTCGCAGGCGGTAGGCAAGATATTTGATGTGCTGACAATCACGGATGCAGTCCCTTTTGAAATTATCGTGGTGTTCATCGTCGATTTTCTCTTGGATTAGCAATCCGCGCTTGTAAAGATATGAGCGTACAAGATATTTGCGCTTGCTTGGGTTAGCGCGTTTCCATTGTAGCCATTCTCTAAATGTTGGTCGGGAATGTCCATCATTGATATCATCGAATTTTAAGACAAGCCGGTCTCCAATGAGAACCTGTTTTTCGCTTATGCCCGCGTTTTTGAATCCTCGCCGTGCCATCCGGCGAATGAATTGGTTGGTTGTTTCGCATGCATCCCATATGGTTAGGATTTGTGCTGGCATTATCTGTTTCATCTTTATGATAAACCGTCTTTGATTCGATTGCGCTGTGCGGCTTCGCGGCGCGCTTGAAATAACGTCGTTTTGCGACCCGTCCAAAACGACCCGCATCCGACGATCCATTTTCCGAGTGAATCCCACCACTGCACGGAGTAGGCAAGCCGCAATTTGCGTCCGCCTTTTGTGATGTGATTTTTCATTGATGTTCCTCCTTACATATTTCAGGAAACACTCGTTGCATCCAATCCGCGAACATCTCTGCGATTGCCGCATCGGTATTTGGGAAATGTCTGTGTGCGTGGACGAATAGGAGGTCGATCATTTGGGATTGTTCTGATTTTTCTTCGCTGTCTTCATAGCCGAGTTGATGTACGCGCGCCAGAATTTCCTGCTTTCCGGCGCATTGGATTTCGTTGAGTAGTTTGAAAAAGAGTTGTGGATTTTTCATTGTGCTCCTTTCGGTTTCCGTGCCGAGCAGCGTAGACATACGCGCCCGCGTTCGATCACGAATCCTGCCACGAAGTACTTCGTGACCACACGGTAGAGACCATCGCGCATTGTCACTCGCGGATCGTATGCGCCAACCTCTTTGGCGCGGAGTATCCGAACGCAACTTTTCCCGTCATCAGGTTCAGGCGATTTTGGGCGGGCGGATTGGATACTACCTTGCGGTCTTTTTGAGTCCACAGAAAAGAATTACTTTTCTTCGCTCGTTTCATCGGCTAAAGGGATGAACCCTCGCCATGCCGCACATCCGTCGCAAGTTACTAATAGCGTTGGTTCGCCTCTCATTTCTTCACCTGTCCCCGTTTTCCATTTGCAAACCACTCGATGCTGATCCAATCTTTTCGCTTTTTGCTACACTGAATCAGCACTGCCCACCCACCAGCGAACACCGGCGCGCGGCGGATTGCGTAGGCGGTTACGGTTGCGCCTCTTTTCAGGTGCTTAAAATCAAAGTTGTCGCGAAAGGTTACTTTCATTTTGCCTCCATCATCGTCCCATGCTTTGGTTTCCACGCGGAGCAATGCTGGCATTTACGTCCGCGCGCGGCGTAGATTTTATTTTTCCGCAATCGCGTTTTCACGAGTCTCCAAGATTTCTTTTTTGGTAATCCACACCGAAGACCCGAAACGTGTAACCAG
>ERZ1292632.497-Hain-H43-01um-R2-497-length-42656-cov-8_pt1 | contig 42656 bp, 53 predicted proteins | sample MGYA00564407_ERZ1292632 | MGnify/ENA primary metagenome ERZ1292632 (study PRJEB36523, sample SAMEA6512637) | groundwater metagenome | collected 2019-01-08 | study: AquaDiva: Metagenomics assemblies of 32 groundwater samples | reverse complement strand
TTTTATGGATCCAACAAGCAGAACTCTTGATGAGATTGATGAAGCCAGAGAGAAAGAAGACTTGAAAAAATTGGAAGCTATATTTTTTGTCAGCGGAAGATTTTTGACAATGCAGGATCTTATTAGCCTGAGTGATTTAAATCCCATTATTCTTTCTGATCTTATAGAAAAATTGAAGGAGAAGCATGGAGAAAACAGCGCTTTAAGGATTGTTGACAAAGAAAATATGTGGAAAATGGATGTCAAGCCGGAGTATTCTGATATAATAAATAGACTGGCTACGGGCAAGTCTGAATTTTCAAAGGCAGAGCAGGAGACTCTTGCAATTATCTCTTACAAACAGCCTATAAAACAATCTGTTATGGTCAAGATAAGAGGAAACAAGGCTTATGATCATGTCAAGAAGTTTGTCGATCTTGGCCTTATAAAGAAGAAGAAAATGGGGCATACTAATGAACTTTCCTTGAGCGATGAGTTTTATGATTATTTCAGTGTTGAAGATGAACCTTTTGAAAAAAGGTTCCCAAAAACGGACTCCGAGAATTCTGTCCAGAGTGAACCTTTCAGAAAGGTTTCCAAACCAGAACTTAGAAATAGTAGCGGTGATGCGGAGGAGGATTAGATGGATTGGGTGATTGGGCTTTATGTCTTTATGTTCTTTTTCGGAATTTATTTTCTTTTGATGTTCATCCTCTTATACAGAAAAAACAAAGCAGTTCTTTATAATTATCCTAAACCTAAAGAATTTTTTCCTATAACAATTATCGTTCCTGTTTATAATGAAGGGAAGGAGATTCAGAGAACTCTTCAATCTGTTGTTGATTTAGAATATCCTAGCGGAAAAAAACACATTGTTGTTGTGGATGATTGCAGTACTGACGACTCTTATAGTATAATAAAAAAATTTGCAAAAAAACATTCTAATATGGTTGTTGTTCAGACTCTTAAAAATACAGGAAATGCTGCTGGTTCAAAAAATTACGGGTTGAAGCTTGCAAAAACCCCTTTAGTTGGTTTTGTAGATTCCGATTCTTTGCCGAATAAAGATTCTTTAATAAAGATGGTTGGTTATTTTGAGGATGATGAAAAAGTTGCAGCTGTAACCTCTAGAGTTTGGGTTCAAAATAATAGCAAGAATTTTATTGAGAAGTTCCAGGATTTTGATTATATTGTTATTGCTTGGAGCAGGAAACTTTTAGATTTTATTGGTTGCGTTTATGTTACTAATGGGCCTTTGAGTATTTACAGGCATAGTATTGTCAAGAAAATTAATGGCTTTGATGAAAAGAATTTGACAGAGGACATAGAAATAACATGGAATGTTTTGAGCAAGGGATACAAAACCAAAATGTCTTACTCCACAAAAGTTTATACTAATGTTCCAAGCAACCTTAAAAATTGGATTAATCAAAGAGTCAGATGGAATCTAGGCGGATTGCAAACTCTTTACAAATATAGAAGCTTTTTTTTCAGGCACACTGAAAATTTATTTGGCTACTTCATAATTGGCTATGTTTTTGTTTCTTTTTTGTTCGCAATACTAGGATTCTTATTATTCCTGCGCCATATTTATTATAAAGCTGTTCCTTATTTATTGTCTATCCCTTACTATTTCCAGGGATATAATCCATTTAGATTTATCAAATTTAATCCTCTTGTCACATTATTATTCTTTTTTGGGATAATATTTTTTCTGCTTAGCCTTGTTTATTATAAATATGCTTCAAGAGAATCTGACTTGAAAAGAAAAAATATAAGAACCATTTTAATTTACCTTTTTGTGTATAGGCCTTTGTATGTAATCCCTTTACTATTGGCTTTTTTTAAATTAATAAGGAGAGATTTAAGATGGTATACAAAATAACCTCGAGTAAGTACTGGATTTTCATTGAGACATTTATAATTGCAGCTTTGATTTTAGTAATAGGGTTTTTTTTAGGATTTTATGTGGAGTTTAATAGAGTCAACAATGTTGCTGATGATGCAAAAAAATTTGAAATTGAGGCTTTGGATTTAAAGCTCCAAAATTATTATTACCAGATAATGGATGAGGCTTCTTGCAGTCAGGCAATTAAACAAAATTTTATTTTTGCAGATGATATTTATGAAAAAGGATTGATTATTGAAAGGTATGAACAAGCAAATCAGCTTTCAGACGAAATAAAAAATGAGAAGAAGAAGTATGTCCTTCTTAAAACAGAATTGTGGTTGAATAGCATTTTGTTAAAAGAAAAATGCGGAAAAGATAATTTTCATACTGTTGTTTATTTTTATTCTGATGATCAGAGAGACCTTGCGAAGAAGGCAACGCAATCTGCTATCTCAAATGTGCTATACCAGCTTAAACAAGAAAAAGGAAATGAGATTATTCTTTTGCCAATAGCGGGAGATCTTGACTTAAATATTGTTAATTTGCAAAAGAGAATTTATAATGTTACGTATCTGCCAAGTTTGGTGATTGATGAGCAGCGTGTTATTGAAGGGTTTGTTACCAAAGATGAGCTTCAACAGTACTTAAAGTAGCTTTTCCAGAACAGAAATATTAAAAAAGACGAGTTTTGTGTCTTAGAGATGGAATGCTTCAAATGCGGAATTTTAGCGGAGAAAGCCGCGCTTTCTGATGTTATAGTCAAAGAGGGTGTTGTGAAGATGTGCTCTAATTGCATCAGTATGGAGTATATTCCTGTTCTTAGAAAGCCTACTGAGTATGACTTTAAGGCAGCTCAGACATCTACAAGTGTTTATGACAGGCTTTCCAGATCTGCAGGGCTTGATCCTAGAGAGCATAGGGAGAAATTCTCAAAATCAGGCCAGGAGAGGCATTTTGCCGTTAAAAAACAGGAAACTACTCTTAGGTCAATTGTAGACAAAAATCTTAAGGCTAGGATTGAACAAGGAAAAACTTTAAGAGGTGATCTTATTGATAATTTTCATTGGGTTATTTTAAGGGCAAGACGGCTTAGGAAACTGACTCAAGAGCAGGTTGGTCAGACTATTGGAGAATCAGAGTCTGCGATTAAACTTGCTGAAAAAGGAGTTTTGCCTCCAGGAGACATGTCTTTGGTTGCAAAGCTTGAGAATTTCTATAAAGTTAATTTGAGAAAAGAGTTTGAGAATAAAAATATTCCTAAAAATATTAATTTTCAAGCAAGAAAGTTTGATGGAATCACTATTGGCGATTTAAATAAGGCTAATTCTGGGGAATTGGAAGAGGGCGTTTTGGGGGAAGACTTGAGTGCGGAGGTTTCTGAGCCTCCTAAAAAAAAGTGGTGGAAGTTTGGATTTGGGTGAAGATTTGATAATTGATAGTTAAAACTTAGTTTGAGATATTTAATAACAATTATAAAAAAAGGGGATTTTATTCATCAAACTCTCCTATAGATCCCACAAGACTTTTGGAAATAGCTTTTCTAGCAGTTTCTTTAAGAGGTATTTTGGCAGAATTTGTTTTTACTACTAGCTCAGAATTAGTTAAAATTATATAATTTTCTGTGTCTTTCTCTAAATTTCCAGTTTCTCCGTGGTAAGATATTTCTACAGGTTGACCCCTTCCTCCATCTGTACAAAGATACATTTTTTGAGTTTCTTTGTAAATCAAGCTAACTTTCTTTCCGTATAAATCTCTTAGCTCTCCTTCCATTTTATTTTTTTGTTAGGTTTAATTAACCTAGTTATAAAATAAAGTATTTAAATGTTTCTTTTTTGTTACTATTTTATTGTAAGAACTAATTTAAAAATAATGCTTTTTTATCACTCTTTATTTATTCAACTTTAGTTTTATTGATAAAATCCTCAAACTTTCCATATTGCAAAAGCAAAAGATCTCTGTCTTGCTCTAATATTGAAACTCTATTATCGTAAAGAATTGGTCCTTTAAAAATGGGCAATTCAATACTGCGTCTAAGTTCTATTATTGGAAATTTATATGGCGCGACTAATTTGCATTTTTCACAGGAATCGTAAAGAATCTTTGACGTAAATTCATTTTCATCAACTAGAAAGAGCATTAGATGATAGTTATTGCTAATAGGGAGATGCAAGGAAGATAATTTTCTTTCATTAACTAGGTCTTTGAATTTTAGCATTATATTTCCGCTAGTTAAAGCGGTGAAGGGTTTGTGCTGCTCTAATTTTTCTTTTTCCACGTAAGACTCAACTTTTATTCTATCAAGTTGCTGCCTGTTTGTTATGTTATGAAATCCAAGAAGCCTTAGATGTTCTGCTAGATTTCTATTTTTTAAGCTATTTTCAAGAATTTCTTCTATGTTTTTTCCAATCGTGAAAACCATTTATTTTATTGGTTTTATTTTGTTTTTAAGTTTTGCTGTTATTGTTTTAACATTTTTACATTTTTCCTCAACCGAATACTTTATAAACTAATTTTAAGATTTCTATTTATGGAAATAAAAATTCTCAAAGAAGACAAGGAAGAAATTGATCTTGAGCTTGGCGAGCTGACTATTGCAGAGATATTAAGAGTTTATTTAAATAAAGATTCTGATGTTATTTTTGCAGCATGGAGGAAAATACACCCTACAGACAAGCCAGTATTAAAAGTCAAGACTAAGGGAAAACCAGCAAAGAAAGCTGTTGGCGATGCTATTAGTCAGATAGAAAAAGATCTTGACAGAGTTCTTAATGATTTTAAGAAGTTGAAGTAAGATGGGAATTGAAAAGGATGGTTCTTATAAAGGTTTTGTTTCTCCTTTAGATTTCTATATATTTTTTTATGAAGATGAAGATTTGACTTCATTTGAACTTAATATCGCGGATCCTGAGCTTCATAAGGCTTTACGAGCTTCTCACAGTCTGCGTGAAGCTGTTTCTGCTGATATGAGAGGAGTTTGCACTGGAAGAAAGCATTTGCCATGGAAGAAAATTGATAAAATAAAGAAAATGTTAGAAGATGGTGTTAGGAATTCAATTATTGCCCAAAGGATTGACGTTTCAATACAGACAATTTATAATTACAGAAGAGATCTTGGTGTTAGGGTTTCTTAATTCTTATTATATCTATCACAGCAATTCTTATTAAGCAGTGTTTCTTACATAATACATGGATAAAGATTACGATGCTCAAAGAAGATCTATGATAGAGCAGGCTGTAAAAGGAGACATTATTAGATTTGGAGATAAGGAAGATTATATTTATTTTATAGTCCGAGAGGTCAGAGATGGGAAAGTTTACGGGGCAATGCATAGACTTTCTAAGGCTAGTAATAATAGATTTTCAATAGACGAACTTGTTAATGAAAATGCGTGCATGCCTGAGGGTTGGAAACCTAAAATTTTTAGGTGAGTAATTTTGGATATACTCAATAACAACAATCCTTTTAAACATTTGATTTAAAGTTTGTAAATGGATAAGAAAGATAGATATGCTGAAAAAAGAAATGAGAAATTTTCTAATTTGCCTCTTGGTTCTGTGATTAAAACAGGTAGAGATTCTTATGCAGTAGTTGGAGAATTCAGAAATGGTTATGTTACTCTTTATGGTGCAAGTAGATCATCTACTACTCATGGAAGTATTGAAGCCATAGTTAAAGAGTTTAGCAAGAATGGTGAACTAGATGTTTCTGTTGCAAATTTCAAGAAAATTTAGCACAATAATTCTTATTAACCTGGAAATTATTTTTATGCCATGAAAGTTGAAAGGATTTCTGCGGGCAGTTTTGACCTTAATAAATGGCTTCATGGGGGGTATGAAAGAGGAATTGTGACAATGATTGCAGGCTCGCCTGGAAGCGGAAAAACTAATTTTGCCATTCTTGCAGCCTGCAGCCAGGCTAAGCACGGGAAAAAAGTAATTTTTATAGATACTGAAGGCGGTTTTTCTTCTGAAAGAGCCAGGCAGATTGTCGGCGATAATTATGAAAAGATTTTGAAAAATATTCTTCTTTTAGAGCCAAAGAGTTTTGATGAACAGAAGCAGTCTTTTCAGCAGCTTTTGAAACACCTTAGGAAAGATCAAGTGGGCTTGATAGTTGTAGACAGCATGGCAATGCTTTACCGCTTAGAATTGGGAGATGCTTTGAAATCTAATGAAAGCGCAAAAATTCAAGAAGTTAATAGAGAAGTTGCAAAGCAGATGAGGCTTCTTGCTGAAATTGCAAGAGAAGAAAAAATTGCTGTATTAATCACTAACCAGGTTTACAAAGGCTTTCAGAGTGAGGAAGATTGGAAAGCCGGAAAAGCTCGTGAATCTAATATTGTCGGCGGAGATCTTTTCAAATATTGGAGCAAGTGCATTATTGAGCTTTTATTAGAGGGAAGCAAGAGAAAAGCCAAACTTTTGAAGCACAGAAGCCTTCCTGAAAAAGAGCTTAGTTTTGAGATAAGAAATGAAGGGGTATTTAAGAGAGGATGGATATAAACTATTAAGTAGTAACAAATACAAAGATTTATAAACTGCGTTATTGTTTATTTATTATGGAAATTAATTATATTACAAATGTAACTCCTGAATTAAAAGGGAGTGTGGAATCTTTTTTAAGGAATTATCATATTGAAGGAGCTTCTAAAGTTAATGTATTAAGAGTGAAATCTTCAGATTTTCATTATGAACGATTATTTGGGATTCCAGAAGGATTAGAGTTTATTATGATTAAACCAGACAAAATTGAAAAAGTTTTCAAAGCTGGCGATTCTGATCTGATTGGACCTCATAGATTTAGAAGAGCTAATGGAAATATCGGGAGTCCTTTCCCACATTCCCAGACTAAATATGAATTAGAAGGGTCATTTTTTCACAGATTAAAAGAAGGAAGTGCAAATGCAACTAAAATTAATCATGGAGAATTATTTGTTTTGCCTAAATGTGATGTTTATGGTGTTCTGTATATAGTATAGTGAATCATTTATATTCTTAATTCTGCAGGAACAAGCAATTAATTTAAAGCAAAAAGCATTCATGCTTTCATGGAAGATATAAAATTTGAGGCGATAAAAAAAGTTTCAGATGTAAAGTTTAAGTATAAAGACTTAAAAGGCATCTCTAAGCTTGATTCAAATTCTCCGCCTTCAATTTTTGTTGGAAGCAAATTAAAATACCCTTTAGTAAATGTCGGGATTTTAAGCCCTTTGGAAAGAGATGAAAATGCATGGGTTTACGATGATGCAAAATACTGGGCTGAAAATAATTTTGGAATTCATGATGTTGTTAAATTAAGAGATGGCTTGCTGAATTCTAGATTTCAATCGCTGGTTCAGGATTCAAGGACAGGAAAGAAGTTTGTCCAGATTGCCCAGGAGATTGCCATAGCATCTAACCCTGTTGATGTTGAGATTCATCTAAAGAGAGATATTAATGTTGGAAGAGAAAAGGACAAAGTTTTAATTCCTAATGGAATGAGAGCAAGCTTAAAGCAGGCAAGAGTTACTGGGAATGTTAAGGTAGATACAAGAGTTGATAAAGTTATTAATGATGATATAAAGGCTTCTGAAGGCCTTAAATATTTGTATAAAAACAGCTTTTCAGAATATGTTTTATCCAAAATTTTAAGTGTTGGTGTTCTAGGGCTTCACAAGAACAAGAAACTTGTGCCGACAAGATGGAGCATTACTGCAACGGATGACACTTTGGGAAAACAGCTTCTTGAGAAAATAAGAAATTATAAACTGATTGAAAATCATGAGTTATATTTTGGGAGCTTTATGGGAAATCATTATCTTATTATGCTTATTCCTGGTATTTGGAGCTATGAACTTTTTGAATTGTATTATCCTGGAAGCTCTTGGAATCCCAGCGAGGTTATGAAAGCTTCTACTGATTATGAAGGGTTTGAGGGAAGGAAAGATTATGCTGGAAATACTGCTGGAGGCTATTATGCCGCGAGGCTTCCTATTTTAGAGCATCTTGAAAAATTGCAAAGGCAGGCTTCTGTTATTGCCATAAGGCTTGAGACTCCCGGATATTGGGCTGCTTTGGGAGTGTGGGTTGTGAGAGAAAGCGTGAGAAAAGCTCTTTCTTTTAAAAAACTTGATTTTCAAAGTCTTGAAGAAATGCTTGACAGCTCTAGAAAAGTTGGAATGATAAAATACGGATATGACAGTTTGAATATTATAAAACAGAGCAAGCTTCTTAACACAGTGAAAACCCAGAAGAGTTTGAGGGAATGGTTTTAATCAAAGACAGTCCAGGCTTGGCCGGCCTAAGGAGTGGTTTTAGGTTTGGCGTAAGAATTCTTCTAAACCTTTTTTGAAAGATGCTATCTGCTTAGGGTCTGCTTGATTTTCTTTTATGTCCATTAAGCATAGCGCATGATAAACTGCCCGAACTCCCGCATCATAGAATTTGTATCCTTCTCCTATTATAATTATTTTTTCGTCTGGGAAAAGTCCAGCCCTTACTTGTACCATTGCAGTCCTATATTGATTTAATATTTCAGGAATAAAAGTTCCAATTACTTCAGGGGTTGGTTTTTCTGCCATCTATGGCTAAAGTTTTTTTGTCTTTTTAAGCATTATTGTAATAATGCGTTTCAGTCATATTTATAAACTTCTTTACTTTATCTTATTTCAATTAAATAAGAGGTGAAGTTTATGGGTTGCAAGTGGATTCAGGTTATTTTGTTTTTGGTTATAGCTGTGTTTGCTATGTTTGTCGAGTGGACAACTTCGAAGTGGGTCATCTTTATTGCCGCAATAGCGCTGTTGGTACATGCTTTTTGGTGCAAAGGATGCAATGAATGTTGGAACAAGCACGATATGAAGCCAAAATCAAGAAAGAAATAATTCTTTGTTTTTATTCAAATTTTATTTTATATAAATGTTTAAATAGTTTTTCTTGCTGTGAGGATTATGGAATTTGATTTTTGGAGAATCCAATTTCGTTGGGTTGGTTTGGATGGTCTTACTAAGACAGAGAGACGGGCTATTGATACAATCGTTGAGAATCTAGGTTATCCAAATGTAATGGCGATGGCCACTGATAATGGATACAAGTCTCCAAGAGAAATGGCGTACAATCATTCTTTCAAAAATGTGAGAGACTATTTTTTGGGTCGCGGGTGGTATGATAGGCTAGCCGAATACGACAGAGCTGCTAAAGCAGTTCCTATTAACCAAAGTTAGATTATTTTGACAATATTTTATTCACTCAATTTATTTTCTTCCTGCTGTTTTCTTTTATTATATTCTTCAAGCCTTTCCTTGTTTGTTTCGCATTCTTTGTTGAAGCAGAAAAACCATGGCCTCTTGCCTTTTCTTAAAGCCATTAGCATTGGGAAACTGCATTTCTCGCAGGTTTTGCCTGCCTTTTTTATGAGGCTGTTCGGCGGGAGAGAATAAGTGTTGCTGCATTTTGGATAAGCGTTGCAGGCAATAAACTGCCTTCTGTTTTTTTTAGAATACATAACAGCCAGCTCGCCTTCTTGGCATTTTGGGCATTGAATAATCTTGTTTTCTTCCCTTTCTATTTTTCTAAGCTCTGTTTCCGCATTCATTAATTCTTTTCCTATTTCATTTTTATGAACTTCAAAATCTTTTGAAATTTTTGTTATTGCCTCTTTTGCTTTCTCAATTATCTTTTCCTCCTTATTTTGAAGACTGTTTTTTTCTTTTGCTTCAATTATATCTTCCATAGAATCTTCAAAATTTCTTGTCAGGGCTTCATCTATTATTATTGGAGAGTATTTTTCAAGGGTTTCTATTAAAGATATTCCTAAAGGACTTGCCTCTACACTTTGACCTTTTATATAGCCTCTATCATAAAGAGTGTCAAGTATATTTGAGCGGGTTGCTTTTGTCCCTAGATTTCTTTTTTCCAGCTCTGAAATTATTGATGCTGGGGAGTACCTCCTTGGAGGCTGTGTTTCTTTTTCTTCAATTTTCGTGTTTATAATTTTGACTTGGCCTTCAATGTCAGGAATTTCTTTTTCTTTTTGGATTGAGGGATAAATTTCAAGCCAGGATTTTTTTCTTATTGCTGAGCCAGTGGCTGTGAATTTTAAGCTGTCCAATGTTACAGAGATTCTTTTCTTATCAATAATTGCGTCTTCACAGAAAAGAGCCAGAAATCTTTTTGCAATTAGGCTGTACATTTTTTCTTCATCTCCAGATAATATTTGGTATTCTCCTGTTGGGTATATTGATGGATGGGCTGGGTCTGTTTTGCTTCCTTCAACGGGTGTTTGCCTTTTTACAAGATGTTCAAAATTATATCTTGAAGCAAGCTTTTCAAGAATTTCCTTATAGCCTATTGAAATCGGAAGCTTCTGGCTTGATGTTCTTGGATATGAGATTAGCCCGGAAAGGTAAAGCGACTGCGCAATCTGCAATGTTCTTGAAGGATTTATTCCATAAAGCCTGTAAGCTTCTGTCTGCAATGTCGTTAAATTAAATGGAGGCTGAGGAGGAAGAGATTCTGATTTTTTTTCTGTCAATGCAGTTCCAGTTTTTCCTTTAATATCCTTGAATTTTTCCAGTTCTTTTTTGTTAAATATATCTTTTATGTATTTTAATTCTATAACATGGGAATTTTTTACTGTTATAAAAACCTGCCAGTAAGGAACTGATTTAAAAGCCTGGATTTCTCTTTCTTTTTGAACTATAAGATTTAAAGCAGGGCCTTGAACTCTTCCTATAGACATTATTTTGAATCTCCCGGTTGTTTTTATGGCTGACATCAATGCCCTAGACAGATTTATTCCATAGAACCAGTCTAAGTAATGCCTTGTTTCCCCTGCAATTGCCTGCCCCCAATTTAAACTGGGACTTTTATTTTCATATGCTTTATTTAGCTCATGGGCTGTTAAAGTTGAAAATTTCATTCTTGACGCATCTTTTTGCCCGCAAATATATCTTACAATATTTAATCCAATTACCTCTCCCTCTATATCATAATCTGTTGCAACTGTTATCGATCCTGCGTTTTTTGACAGATTAATAATTGCATCATAATATTTTTTTGTAAAGTCTGCTTTTTTTGCCAGGTAATTTGGAATCCATGAAATATCAAAGGTTGGAAAACTTGAGCCAGGAGAATTTTGCATTAAAGTGAATAAATGGCCCACAGCGCACGCAACAACAATTCTTTTTCCTTTTCTATTAACTTCATAATAAGGAATTCCCTTGAGATTATTTTTTGATGATTCTCCTAGAGCATAAGAGATTTTTAAAGCCGCCTGGGGTTTTTCAGTTATTACCAATTCATAGCCGCCTTTTTTAAGAGATATTTCTGGTGGAGCAAATTTTACTGCTTTTGAAAACGATTTTTTATTTTTTCCCTTAACTGTTTTTTTGAAATTCGGAATTTTCTTAAAATCTTTTTTTCTCGGAATTCTCGATCTTATTGGCCTTGTTTTCTTCATTTCTTCAATCGGATTTTCGACTTTTCCCCTGTAAGGCTTTTCGGTTATTGTTTTTGCCTCAAACAAATCAGGCCTTTCTTCTTTTTCAGTTGTGTGTTTTGTTTCTTTTCCAACTCTGAAAAAAGTTTCCGCGGCTGATTCTTCTTTAGTTTTCTTCTGTTTTTTTTTCATTGTACAAGGCTATTTATGATATAGGGTTTAAAAAATAAACCTTTTTTAGAAAGGTTTCCAAACCAACCCTTTACCAATAAAGTTATAAATTAAAAATGGTTTTTTTATTTATGGATTTGGACAGCAAAAAAAGAGGTCTTACAAGTTCTGAAGCCGAGAAGAAGCTTAGTAGACATGGACTTAATGAGCTGGAAGATAAATCTGTGGTTTCCCCATTGAAAATTTTGTTCAGGCAGATTAAAGCAAACTTAATGATTTACCTTCTGCTTTTTGCTATGGCTGTTTCTTTCTTTGTTGGGAAAGGTGTTACTGCCTACACAATTTTAGGAGTTATTGTTTTAGTTGTTAGCATTGGTTTTTATCAGGAGTACAGAGCTGAAAAAGTTGTTAATTCTTTAAAGAATATGCTTATGCCTATTTCAGTTGCCATAAGAGACGGAAAAGAGCAGGAGATTGAATCGAAATATCTTGTTCCTGGAGATATAGTTATTTTGAGAAGCGGTGAGAAAATTCCTGCCGATTGCTTTATAATTGAAAAGAAAGATTTTTTTGTTAATGAGTCTATATTAACTGGCGAGTCAAGCGAGATTGCGAAAAAGGCTTCTGTCAGCGAAAGGAAGCATTTAGATGAGAATTTGGTTTTTATGGGAACTTTTGTTGTCAATGGAAGATGCACTGCTAAAGTTTTGAACACTGGAATGTCAACAAAGTTCGGTCATATTTCAAAATTGATATCTACAGCTGAAAAGGAAATGCCTCTTCAAAATAAGATAAATCGGATTACAAAGCTTATGATATATTTTGCTCTTGTTTTTGCTTTGGCGACTGGAATTTTAATGTTTTTTTCAAGTCCATCTTCAGAAGGATTATTCATTGAAGTTCTTATTCTTACCATTGCTATAGCTATTTCTGCATTTCCAGAAGGCCTTCCTGTAGTCCTGATTACTGCTCTTTCTTCGGGAGCTTATAGAATGGCTCAGAAGAATGCTATTGTCAACAGAATGTCTATTATTGAAACTCTTGGCGAGACAACAGTCATATGCTCTGATAAAACAGGGACTCTTACAAAAGGGGAAATGACAGTGAAAAAGATATTTTTTGACTCAAAGCTCGCAGATGTTTCAGGAGTTGGCTATGAAGGGAAAGGGGACTTTACTTGTATGGATAAAAAATTAGACCCTAAAAATGATGAAGTTCTGGACCTTCTTGTTAAAAGTTCTGTGATGTGCAATGACTCTAGGATTGAGAGGACTGGTGAAGACATGCTTTATAAGATTTCGGGAAATCCCACAGAGGCTTCGTTTTTGATTATGGCTGCAAAGGCGGGAATCCACAGGGAAGATTTAAGCTTTTACAGGGTTGAAGAAATCCCTTTTAATTCTGAAAGAAAATTGATGTCTGTTTTGGTAAAATATGAAAGTGGAAATTATGTCTGCTCTAAAGGAGCTCCAGAAATTCTCATAGACAAGTGCAAGTTTGTCCATAGAAGCGGAGGAGTTTTCAGGCTTACAGAAAAAGAGAAGCAGAGAATTTTTGATGCCAATAAAGAATTGGCTTCTGACGCATTTAGAGTTTTGGCTGTTGCTTATAAAAAAGTTGACAATTTTAATAAGGACCATTTTGAAGATGACCTTATCTTTTTAGGGCTAGTTGGTATGGAAGACCCTCCTAGAGAAGAAGTTAAGCAGGCTATTCAGGTTTGCCTGAATTCTGGAATAAGAGTTAAGATGATTACTGGAGATAACAAAGAAACAGCTGTTGCTATAGCTAAAAAAATTGGAATAGAAGGCAAGGTTTTAGAAGGCAGACACCTGGATAAAATGAGCGAGGAAGAGCTTTCTGAAGTTGCTGAGAGTGTTGCTATTTTTACAAGAGTGAAACCAGAGCATAAATTAAAGCTAGTGAGGGCTTTGAAAATGAGAGGAGAGATAGTTACTATGACTGGTGATGGCATCAATGACGCTCCTGCTCTCAAAGAGGCGCATATTGGAGTTGCTATGGGAAAAAATGGAACTGACGTTTCAAGAGATGTTGCCGATTTAACTCTGAAAGATGATAATTTTGCCACTATTGTTGAGGCTATCAAAGAAGGAAGAACTATATTCAAGAATATAAGAAAATTTATTTCTTATCAGCTTTCCTGCAACTTCGCTGAACTTTCAATTTTATTTTTTGGAGTTTTGCTTGCTCCTTTTTTTGGATGGCAGATTCCCCTGCTTTTGTCTTTGCAGATTTTGTTCATGAATTTGGTTACTGATGACTTGCCCGCGATAACTTTGGCAGTCACGCCCGCGTCTCATCATGTCATGAATGAAAAGCCGAGAAAAAAGAAGGAAATCTTAAATAAATCTTTAATTTTTTGGTTTGCCATTGCAGGTTCAATAATGGCTGCAGTTATGCTTTTTGTTTTCTTTTTTACATTTAATGTTCTTAATCAGGATTTCGAATCCGCCAGAACTACTGCTTTAATATCTCTTATATTTCTTGAAATAGCCAATGCCTTTAATTTTATGTCTTTTGAAAGAAGAGTTACTTTCAGGTCTTTTTTTGTAAATAAATATCTTTTTTATGCCTCTCTTATTTCAATAGCGGCAACTGCTGTTATTATATATACTCCTCTAAATGGCATTTTTGGAACAGTGGCTGTCGGCCTTGTTGACTGGATTATTGCCATAGTCTCTTCTGTATTTGTTATTCTTTTGTTTAATTCGCTTAAATATTTTAATGAGAAAAAGAAAATTTTTGAGTTGGAATTTTAGCAAGAATTAAAAACAGCATTTCTTTTATAGCTTGGAGGTGAAATGGCAAGTATTTTTTTTCAGATAAGCTTGGTTCTTGCGATAGTTCTGATTGTTTCCTTTATCATGAGATTCTTGAAGCAGCCTCTTATAATAGGATATATCATCTCAGGAATAATTGTTGGGCCTTTATTTTTTAATCTTATCTCCAATTTTGAGATTATTTCAACTTTTTCTGAATTTGGAATAGCTTTTCTTTTATTTATTGTTGGAATTCATCTTAGCCCAAAAGTCATAAAAGAAGTTGGCAAGATTTCTTTGATTACTGGTGTTGGACAGGTTGTTTTTACTTCCATTGCCGGCTATTTTATTGGAATTGCCTTGGGCTTTGACAATGTAACCTCTCTTTATGTTGCAGTTGCCTTGACTTTTTCATCTACGATTATTATTATGAAACTTCTTTCAGATAAAGATGCTATTGATAAATTGTATGGAAAAATCTCTATTGGTTTTCTTTTAGTCCAGGATTTGATTGCTATTTTAGCGCTTCTTTTTATATCTTCTTTTTCTAATGGAGACTCTTCTCAGATTTTGATCTCTACTTTTTTAAAAGGCTTTTTGGCTTTTGCTGTTTTGATTCCTTTAAGCAAATACGCTCTTCCAAAGCTTGGAGGGTTTTTTGCTAAGTCTCAGGAAATTCTTTTTGTTTTTGCTTTGGCTTGGGGCTTGGGAGTTTCTTCCTTGTTTTTTTATCTTGGGTTTTCAATAGAAGCTGGAGCTTTGATTGCCGGAGTTATGCTTTCAATTTCTCCATACAGCTATGAAATCAGCTCAAAGCTGAAGCCGCTAAGGGATTTTTTTGTAATTTTGTTTTTTATTTTGTTGGGAAGCCAGATGGTCTTCATTGAAATTTCCAAATTTTTAATTCCAGCTGTTGTTTTTTCTTTGTTTATTCTTGTTGGAAATCCCCTAATATTCATGATCTTGATGGGACTTTTTGGCTATAATAAAAACATTAGTTTTATGTCTGGGCTCACAATTGCGCAAATAAGCGAGTTTTCCTTGATCCTTATTGCTTTGGGAGTTAAGTTAGGGCATATCCCTCAAGGAATTTTGTCTTTTGTTGCAATAGTAGGATTAATTACAATTGCCGGTTCAACATATATGGTAATGTATTCTGAGAAGATTTACTCTAGGGTTTCCAAATACCTTTATATTTTTGAAAGGAAAAATGTGAAAAAAGACGATGTTTCTATAAAAGATAATGATTACATTTTATTTGGAGAAAATAGAATCGGTTTCTCTGTTATGAATGCTTTCAAGGAAATTGGGAAGAGATACCTTATTGTTGATTTTAATCCGGAAAGAATTAAAAAACTAAGCAAAGAAGGTGTTAACTGCGTTTATGGGGATATTTCAGATTTAGAATTTGTTGATTCATTAAGAATAGAAAAATCTAAATTAATTGTTTCAACTGTGCCTGATTTTGAAACTAACCTCATGATTCTTAGGAAAATAAGAAGGAAGAACAAAGAGAGTGTTGTTATTGTGACTGCAAGGCAGATACATGAAGCATTTGAACTTTATAAAAACGGGGCTGATTATGTTATTCTTCCTCACTTTTTGGGCGGGGAGTATGCTGCAAGAATAATAGAAAAATTTCAGGAAGATAAAAAATCTTATGAAAGAGAGAAGAACAGGCAGATAAAGGATCTTAAAGCCAGAATAGAAGAGGGCCAGGAGCATCCAAAGACAGAGAAGAGATAGGAATTGATGATTTATTTTTGGAAGATTTTATCGATTTCACTTATTCTTTTTTCTGCTCCTATTGAGTTGTTGTTTATCCTGAAAAATATTTTTGCCAGCCATTCTGCCCAACTTTTGTCTTTTATTGTGTAGAAAATAAATATTTTTTTGTCAAGCTCGTTTATTTTTCCAGTCGGCTCTGTTATTTCTTTTATTCTTATGATTTTTCTGTCAAAGATAAAGGCTCTTATAGGATGTTCATGATGCCTGATTTCCACATTGTCTTTTCCATATTTGCTATTTAAAGACATTAGTTTCTCTATGTTTTCTTTGCCTGCAATGTCAACTCTGCAAAGCACCCTAATTTTAATGTCTTTTTTGACTAAGTTCTCTATTTCCTTGAATAGGTCAATGTTTCCTTTTTTTAGATTGATATAAGAGAGATTGCCTGAAAACGAGATTAACTCTTTTTTTGTTTCTTTCAATAATTTTGAAAGCTCCTGCAAGTTTATAGTGTCTTCAGAAATTGATTTTTCTATCATGGCTTTTTTATTTTCATCTTTGATGTGCTGGAATATGTCAAATGCTGAGAAATCCTCTTTCTTTTTTGCTGTGAGTATTTCCTGCTCCAGCTTGTCCTGGAAAACATTCTGGTTTCTCTTTTCCAATGATGCCCAATAGACTATTTTCAGCGCACCTCTTGTCCCTTCTCTGAATGTTCGGATTTCAAGCGTTCCAAATTCTTTTTTTATACGCTCAATATATCTGTCAGCTGTTCTCCAATTTTTTTTTATTTTCTCTGAGATTTCTTGTATGCTTCGAGGCTTGGCATAAACAAATTCTTCTATGTCTTTTATTATGCGAGAATCTAGCATGATTATATGCCTTTTTTCTTATATTTAAACTTTATGCAACACCATGTATATTTTTTGTACAGAAAAGTGTATATTAACTGCAACAGTTATGCTATTATGGCTAAAATTGTTTTAACTGGAGGCCCCTCTTCAGGCAAGACTTCGCTCATAGAGGAGCTTTCGTCTATGGGACATTCTGTTATTCCTGAGGTGGCAAAAGACTTGATTTTAAAAATAGGTAATTTAGACCCTCGCGATAAAGTTAGTTATGCAAAATTCCAGGAGGATGTTGCATTAGAACAGATCAGGAGGGAAGAGGAGCTTTACAAAGGTCAAATTACTTTTTTAGATCGAGGGTTATATGATGGCATTGCTTACTCTCAAAAATATTTAGGGTTTGTTCCTGAAGCTCTTTCTGCTTCTGCCAGAAACCATAGCGGATATGAAAGAATATTTGTGCTGGACAGGCTGCCCTTTGTAAAAGAGAATTTCAGAATAGAAAATGGTGAAGCCGAAGCCGCTGAATTACATCACAGAATTGTGAAAGTTTATTCGAATTACTATAAAAATTTGGAGAGAGTTCCAGTTCTGCCCATTAAAGATAGATTAAATTATGTCCTTGAGAAATTAAAATGATTGGAGAAATTTCTATTTTGCTTTAAAAATGGCGATTAAAAGAATAATTGTGGAGGGGTCTGACTGCTCGGGAAAAAGCACTGTAGTTGAAAGATTAAAGAATTTTCTAAGATGGGATTCTAAGTCTCTTCACCATATAGAAGGAGATCAGTTTAAAAGGTATTTAAGAGAGTACTCTTTTTCTGATTTTGTTATTTTTGACAGAAGCCATTTTTCTGAAATTGTTTACTCCATTTTATGGAGAAATGGAAGCCCTTTTAGTGAAAGTGAGAAAATGATTCTGGATTTTTTAGCCCAGAAAGAAACTATTATAATTTTGTCTTGTCCTTCTTTGGAGCTTATGAAGGAAAGATATTCCTCCAGAAATTTTACACAGCAAATAAAGCTTGAAGAATTGGAAAAAGCAAGAAATTTATTTTTAGAAGCTCTTGAGGGAATTCCTTATTTGTTTTATTCATCAAAGAATTTTGAAGAATTGGATTTTTTGATAGAAAAGGTCAAGGAGATTGTTAAATGAAGCTTTACGTTCTTCCTTTGGAATCTTTTTGCAATGCCAACTGCAGTTTTTGCATAACAAAATTCAGGGATATTTCAGATTCCCAATATCTTAAGTTGAATGATCTTGAAAATGTTTTAAATAATTTTGAATTTTCATCAATAGAAATTACTGGAGGGGGAGAGCCCCTTTTGCATCCAGAGATAAAAGATATTTCTTTAAGATGCATTGAAAATGCTACAACGCAGCTTTATACTAACGGAGAATTTGTTAAAAAAATAAAAGGAGCTCAAGGATTGAGCTATTTGTGTTTGTCAAGGGCACATCACGATGACAGGAAAAATTTCAGAATAATGAAGATACATTATAATATAGATTCTGTTTTTGATACAGGATTTTCTGTTAAAACTTCTCTGCTTCTTCATAAATCCGGAATAAATAATGCTGAATCTTTAAAAGAATATTTTGATTGGGCTAATTTTAAAGGAGCCAAAAAAGTTGTTGTCAGGCAGTTGTTTGATCATGATTACAAAGGAAAATTAGAGGGCGAGTTTATTTCCAGTTTAGATATGGCTTCTAAATTCGAATCTGAAATTGGAGAAAAATCTGCCTATCTTTCTTGGAAAGGAATGGATGTTGAATTTGAGCTGAGATCTTGCGCCTGTGAAATGGATAATCCTGTTCTTCATGCTGATGGTGAATTGTACAGGGGCTGGAGCAGAGAAATATTAAAATGATTTTGACAGGACCTGAAATAAAAAGAGAATTTGAGGCTGGGAGAATCCATATCTCTCCTTTTAATGAAAAAAATCTAAACCCTAACAGCTATAATTTCAGGCTTGGAGATATTTTGAAGGTTTATACTGGAAAGATTATTGATTCTGCAAAGCCAAATGATTTCAAAGTTATAAAAATTCCAAAGGAAGGATTTATGCTTAGGCCAAATCAGCTTTATTTGGGGCATACTATTGAAGAAATGGGTTCTGATTTTTATGCTCCTATTATGCAGGCAAGAAGCTCTATTGGCAGACTTGGCTTGTATATCTATCTTAATTCAGGATTGGGAGATATTGGATTTAAAAGACAGTGGACTCTTGAGCTTCACTCTATTCATTTCTTGAAAATTTATCCCGGCATGAAAGTTGGGCAGATGCTTTTTTGGAAGCCTCAAGGTGAGATTGTTTTGTATGAAGGAAAGTATAAAGACTCTGTTGGGCCTGAAGTCAGCCAAAATTGGAAAGATTTTTCTTGATTTCATCAAATTAGAGGAATGAAAATATATACTGCAAAACATTTAAAAAGACACTCTTATCTGAATGTATATATTAAAATGAACATGTCCACGCAAGAAATAAAGATGAAAGACAATTTCGACATCTTTTTTCGAAGAAAGCCTGCTTTGATGCTTGTTTCTCTGAAGAAAAACACAAGAATGAGATATGGCAGTATTCTTGCAAAAGAGGTGGACTGCACTTACAGCCATGCAGTTAAGATACTGCAAACCCTTAAGATTCTTAAGCTGGTTGAGTTTGAGAAAAAGGGAAGAATAAAGCTGATAAAGCTTACTAAAAAAGGCAGAGATGTTGCGGATGCAATAGAGAATATCCAAACTTTAATCAAGTAATTTTTATACTGCAAAACAAGCATGGTTGATGTATTTGTTAATTTGGATTCTTATTTGTTATTGTGTATTTTTTAGGATAATAATCTTTAAAAATAACTAGGCGATGGACTTATTATGGCTTAGTTACACTCCATAACTGGTTTTTTTGTTGAAGCTTTTTATTTATTACAAAATGAGAGAAACAAAAACTGTAAGGAAGATTGATAGCTCGCTTGTATATAGAAGAACTCTTTTTCCATCAAGGCTTTTAGTTTTTGAAGTTGAGAAAGATGGCTTGCCAAGTGTTCTTAAAACAAACAGAAACTCTTTGGGGTGGGGATTTCAACATTTGAATAGGGAGGCTGAGGCGCTAAAAAGAGCTAGATATGTTGAAGGAATAACGTGCCTTTTGCAAGAATATTCTTCTTCAGGTTATTGTTTAGCTATCAGGAAAGAATTCGCTCCTGGAAACAGTTTATTTAATCTTGGGTCTGGGATAGGGATTACTTACCTTCAAATTGCATTACAAAACACAGTCAGAGCTCTGCATGAACTTGGAATTGCAGACTTGGATTTATCCCGTAAAAATATTGTCCTTTCTCCGGAAGAAAAAGATTGCTCAATAGTTGACCTTGGAACTTCGCGTTTTTCGGAAGAACTTTCATTCAAAGACTTTAATAGGTTGAGATATAAGGATATTCATAATCTTGAAAGAGGTATTTTTGAATAGCTTTTCGCTTTCGAAACAATAAAGTAGTAATTGCCAGCTCTGAAAAATAATTCTTTTTTTGATTTTATCTTTTTATTACAGTATAATTTAAAAATAGGTGTTCTTTTTCCATTGGGATGCAAAGAAAATATGTGGTGATAACAGGGGGTGTGCTTTCTGGATTGGGCAAAGGAATTGCTCTTGCCAGCGTTGGAAAGCTTCTTTCTACAAAATACAAAGTTATTCCTATAAAATGCGACGGCTATCTTAATGTTGACCCCGGAACAATGAATCCTGTTGAGCATGGAGAAGTGTTTGTTCTTGATGACGGCGGTGAGGTGGACATGGATTTTGGCCATTATGAAAGGTTTCTTGATGTTTCTTGCAAGATTGAGTGGAACCTCACTATGGGAAAAGTGTTTGAAGAAATAAGAAAAAAAGAAAGAAGGGGAGATTATTTAGGAAGAACTGTCCAGATGATTCCAGATGTTTCAAATTTTATAAGAAATTATTTTATTAATGTTGGAGATGAGAACAAGGCAGATATTGTCCTGATTGAAGTTGGAGGAACTGTTGGAGATATGGAGAACGAGCTTTACATTGACGCTGCCAGATCCCTTGCGAGGAAAGTTGGCAAGGAAAATGTTCTTTTTATTCATGTTACTTATGTTCCTATTCCTTCCGGGGTTGATGAGCAAAAATCCAAGCCAACACAGCAGAGCATTGGCCTTTTAAGGCAGAGAGGAATTGAGCCCCAAATAATTATTGCCAGGTGCCCTAAAATGCTTTCAGAACATGTTAAACAGAAGATAAGCGCTGCATGCAATATTAATCCTGAAGAAGTTATTTCTGGAATTGATGTTGATAATATTTACAAGATCCCTTTAGTTTTAGAATCCCAAGGTCTTTCACAATTGCTTGCAAGAAAGTTAGATATATCTATTGATTCTGATCTCTCTAAGTGGAAAGAATTGATTGAGAGGAGAGAGAACGCTCGAAATGGAATTACAATTGCTATTGCTGGGAAATACACTTCTTTGGAGGATTCTTATGCGAGCATTATCGAAGCGATTCATCATTGCGAGGCTAATTTTGGAGTGAAAATAAAAGTTAAATTAATTGATACTTGCCAGGATTTTTTTGATTTTAATGGAGTTTCTGGAGTTATTGTTCCAGGGGGATTTGGCTCTAGAGGAACAGAGGGAAAAATAAAAGCTATAAATTACTGCCGGGAAAATAAAATCCCTTTTTTAGGGATATGCTTTGGCTTGCAAATGGCTGTCATTGAGTTTGCCAGAAATGTTTGTGGATTTAGCGCTAATACTACTGAAGTGGATAAATTATGCCATTATCCAGTAATTGATATCATGAAAAGCCAAAAGAGTGTTGAGAATAAAGGCGGGACTATGAGGCTTGGAAGTTATCCTGCAATTATTAAGGAGGGAAGTCTGATTCACAGCCTTTATGGCAGCACAAAAATTTCTGAAAGACACAGGCATAGATATGAAGTTAACCCTGATTATCATAAAATATTGCAAGAAAAAGGCCTTGTGTTTTCAGGACTTTCTCCAGATGGATCTCTGGTTGAATTTATTGAAATTGAAGATCACCCTTATTTTGTTGCTACACAGTCTCATCCTGAACTGAAAAGCTCTCTTGCCAAGCCTGCTCCTTTGTTTAGCGGATTTGTTAAGGCTGCAGTTAATTATTCTGAGATAGTTATGCAGGAAAAGGCAATTATTCAGAAAGTTGGAATTTAGCCCATTGCTTCCTTATCAACATATTTTTAAACGATTTATTCTATTGGTTTAAATGAAAGCTCTACGGTCTGTTTAATTTTCTAAAAAGGAAGATTAAGCTAAAGAAACCGTAGGTGTCTTCGCGGTTCCATAGCTCAACTCGGTATCACGCTCGCGAAAGAACGCAAAGCATATTAGCGCTTGCGTAACACCTCGGCTTGGTATAAGTCTTCACTCTGGAATAAAGCAAAAAGGTTCCATAGCTCAGCTTGGTAGAGCACTGGACTCTTAATAAAAAGAACCAAAGGTTCTCCTTATGACCTCTCCCTTAAAATAGAGAGAAAGAGAAATCCAGGTGTCGGGGGTTCAAATCCCCCTGGGACCATTTCATAAAAACATTTAAATACTTAGTGTGTATATTGAGTGCATACTAAATACATGAAAAAACACATATGGTAGAGAACAGCATTTCAGCGAGAGTGGAATTAGGAGATTATGCAAACAGGGTTTTGGGAATCATTAAAATAAAATATGGCCTTAAAGACAAGTCAGAAGCCCTGAACAAATTTATCGAACTATACGGCGATGATATCTTAGAGAAAGAAGCAAGTGAAGAATATATAAAAAAAATTATTATGATATCTAATAATCATTTTAAGAAGCATGGCTATAAGAAGATGAGTTTACAAGAACTTGACAAATTATGTGGAGTCTAAATGTTTAATTTTAATATTGCTGATGAACTAAAGGCAGCAATAGAAAAGCTGGCAAAAAAAGACAGGAAAAGGGTTGAGATAATTAATAAGAAGATAAGGCAAATAATCAATTCTGATAATCTGTCAATTCAACATTATAAAAATCTTAAATATGGTTTAAGCGAATTTAAAGGAGTTCACATAGATTCTAGCTTTGTTCTTATTTTTAAAATTGATGTTCAAAACAATTTTATATTGTTTGTTGATTTTGATCATCATGACAGAGTATACAGGAAAAAGTATAGTGTTTAATTAAATTGATGGTCATATTTTATATTAAAGGCCATGGACAATTTTTACAGATCTTATATGCCAAAAAAACCTATAATAAGAACTGAAAGAATCAAGAAAAAGCCAGTTGGAGAGGGATTTGTTGAAGGCTTAAATGAATTTGCCAACTATATCCACAAATGCAAGAAGTGCGGCTATGGCAAGGCGCAGATTATAAACATGGGAATCTCTTATTCCGATGAAGATAATTTAATTCTGCTGAAGTGCGGAAAGTGCGGTTTCTCTGAAAGAATCGGCGAGAAGGTCAGCTGATAATAAATTTAAATTAGGATTATTTAGTTATGCTGATCGAAGGTACTTAATTCTCCATTTTTCCCCTTTTTTCTTTGGTTCTGTTGGAGTTATTTCAATTATATCCCCTAAAACAAGGTCTCCTAAACTGGTTTTTCTTCGAGGTAAGGTTAATGTTCCTATATCTTGATTACTTTCACTTTCTGAAGAGAAGAGATAGGCACCAGCTCTTGGGCGGTATCCTAGGAGGTGATATTTTTTATCTGACTTAAATTTCCCAACAAACATATCATAAACTTCTTTATGTGGATGCCAAGTGGCTCTTATTTCATGATAACCATCTTTTACTTGTGGGTGAACCATATTTTGCCAATGTTTTTAGGGTTATTAATAATTGTTGTTTTTTAATATATACAAAAGAATAGTTTCTTACCTATATTCTTTGCTCGAACACAGATAATTTAATTTGTTATAAAACTATTATTTATCTGTATTCTCTGCTCGAACACCGCTGATTATTTGGATACTTTAAAAATAGTATCAGCGATACTCTCGCCATGTATGCTCACACTTTGTGCATTTGAAGAATTTTGTTTCTGCTTCGTCTCCAGCTCTTGTCTGAATGGTCCAGAAGTAAGCCTTTTCATTTTCGCATTTTTTGCATGAGGCAGCAATAACTGGAAAGACTTGAGAATCTTTTTCTGAGACTACCGCTATTTTTTTCTTTGCTTCTAATTTTTCAGAGATGGTAAGCTTTGATTTGCTCTTAGTTGAATAATTGCATCTGGGACAGCCGTAGTTTTTTCTTTTTTGAATTAAAATGGCTCCGCATCTTGGACAGAATTCCATCTTAGTTTTTAAGCTGTATAGTTTAAATATGTTTCTGGTTAATTTTTTATGGTTGGTAATTGCTTATTTCAGATTATAATAATGCTTAAATATCAGAAGTTTTGTTTAATATAATGCCGGAAGTTTCAATGTATATTAAAGATGGGGAAGCAGCTCTTATAAAAAAAATTTTTGAAGCTAAAGCTGTTAATAAAGTTATTATAGAAGCATTAAAGAGAGATTTAACCTTTTATACATTAGCTATAGAGAGAGTTACAAGAGATGGCCTATGGAAATCTACAGAAGAGTCTACAGTTCCTGCTGCTATTCTTTACTTACAGAGCAAAAGAGGGTTTGATCATTTAATTGTGAAAAGGCCAGAAGACAAAAATTATGGGTTATGGGAATATCGCTGGACACCTTAACTTTTATATTTTCTAGTTCCCGCTGCAAAATCCTTTTTCAGATGAGCTTCTTGATGGCTCGTAGAATACTAATTTCACCCAGCCCAGGTAAGGAGCCAGCTTGAAAACAGCTTTGCCTACAAGCTGATTTTCCTTTATTTCCTGCTCAAAGAATTGGATCTGGCCAACATTGTCTCCCATTGTCGAGAAGGTTAAGCCATTTTCGCTTTCTTTTATCTTCACAACTCTATGGATTATTGGATTTTTGGAGCCTGCATTGAAAATTATAACATCTCCAATTTTTACGTTTTCTGGTTTTGTTCCAGCAATAAACAGTATATCTCCTTTATTAAATCCTTTTTTAAATATAAAATCTTCGAAGTCTGTTTCTCCTATACTAAGTTTGTTGTAATTGTCTTCATGGCTCTGCCACCATTCGTTGAAGTTTGAAAGCAAATTTCCTTGATGGTACATTGAGCAGGATTCAACAATTGCCAAAGGAAGAGCGGTTCCTGTTGCAAGACTTAGCAATGGAAAGAAAATAAATTTAATTATAATAAAGATGAATATTATTGATATTATCCATCCTTTCAGAGAATCGTCTTTCCATACAATAAACCAGAATTTATTCCAGAATTTTTTAAGGTTCTCTTTATTCATAATTCCAGAAGGAAAAAAGCATTTTTAAGGTTTGGGATTTTGTTTTATTTTCCAAAAATAACTTTTAGGTCTTCCTTTAATTCATCGTGCATTTCTTCACAGTATCCATGAGCGCATGAATTTACTTCAAAGAATTTTTTTGGCTCTTTTGCCAAGTCAAAGGTAATTTTTGCGTCGCTTATGGGAATTATGCTGTCATTTGCGCTGTGAATCATGAAAACATAGTTAGGAGATATTTTATCAATATAATTATCAGGATCTACTGACAGGAGATAAGGCGTAAATGGAAGATTTTCATCTTTTACGTGGAATCCTGAGCTGCTTATTACTATTGCTCCCTTTAGTCTTTTTTCTATAGCTGCCGCAATTATTGCATATCTTCCTCCCATGCTTTCTCCTGCAATTGCAATATTATTTTTGTCTACCTTTTTTGTTGCTTTCAGAACATCATATGCTTTTAACGCATCATAGACGCTTAAATGCTGCGTTGGCTCTTTTCCCTGGCTGAAGATTTTATAGTCCTCTTCAAATCCAAGATAATATCCTCCTGTTTCTCCAACTCCTCTTTGGTCAAGAGTCAGAACAGCATAGCCCAGATTGGCAATTTTTTCTCCAAGAATTGCCTCGCTTTCTTTTGTCACACTGCCGCCTGGAAGAAGAATTAATCCAGGAATATCTTTTTTATCTTTAGGCACTATAAGGAGACTGTAGATGGTTGTTTTGTATTCAAGAAAATTCCTGCTTTCAAAGTTAATTCTATAAATATTAATGCTGTCTTTTTCTTCTTTGAGGCTGATGCTGTAAACTGGAGAGGCTCTATCTTTTGGATAGTGGAATGAATTTTCTTTGAAGTAGTATTTGCCTTTATTTTTATTTTGGACAATTGCATAGGTCAGCAAAGCAGCCAAAACAAAAAATATTATTACTGCTGTATAAAAAGTTTTTTTTCTTATTTTCATTTATTTAAAAAATATCTGCTGTATAAATATTTAGCGTTCTTTAGTTTTTGGCAAGTATTAAATATGTTATTCTCCAATTATATTTATGATTAAACTAAGGAGCGATGATTTAAAGATTTTAAAATCCAAATATTTTTGTATTATTATACCCCTATGGTTTAATGGATAGAACACCTCGTTGGGTTAAGGCGATTGGAGTTCAAATCCTCGTGGGGGCATATTACCTTAGGATCAACTTAGCTACATAAACTGAATAACTAAAAGGCAATTTGGTTCAGGTTAAGAATAGGGTGTTGGACTAAAAGATAGATTTTTATTCAAATTGAAAAATTATTTCATCTTATTAAATTGTGTATATAGAAGACCTGTAGTAACTATTACAACTATTAAACTTGCAATATCTGCAAATCCAGATGCGAAACCTACAACCTCATCAATAATTGCTAAAAGAGTATAAGCAATTAAACCTATTTTTTTCATTTTCCAAATATAGATCAAAGTAGGAAGATAGAGTAATGAAAGAATAATTGCGAAAACTGAATACCATAAAGGCATCAGATTTATATTAGGAACAAGACTTACTGCGGACATCCCGATTATAGCAAATAAGATTGATAATGGAACACCAACAAAACCAAGTATACAAATTATTGTAACTAAAATTGGTCTTTTGTTAATTCCTTTTTTAGCCATGTAAGTTGGTGGAGTTTTAGGCTTATAAAATTTTATTCCATAATAAATCTATATCTCTTGAGTAAAATGTTAGGAAGTTAATCCTTTAGATTAACTAATCGTTGGGTGTTTATCTTTAATAATTAAATCGAAACGTTTAAATAACTTGTACAATTGTACAAATAATGGTTACAATGATACAAACAGGGCATAGTAAGATACTAAGACTTTTTTATCTTCATAAAAAATCAAGTTTTCATTTAAGAGATCTAGCTAGAAGAACTAAATTATATCCAAATAGCGTTACGAGATTCTTAAATCAACTTGAGAAAGAAGGTATATTAACTTCTCAAAAAGATGGAAATCTTAAAAAATATAGAATTAAAAAAAGTGAGAAACTATCGAACATTTTCGCATCGTTTGATATTGAAAGATTAAATAAACTGCCCTTATCAAGAAGGAGAGCTATAAATTATTTTTTAGATAAGCTAAATGAAAAACCACTTGTTGTATTACTATTTGGGTCAACAGCAAAAGAAACATTTAGAAAAGGTTCAGATATAGATTTGCTTTTAATAGTTAATAAAAAAATAGACATTGAGAAAGCTAAAGATTATGTAGATGCCCAGATAGGAATTAAAATTAATTGCTTTCAAATAACATATGAAGAGTTTAAAAAAGAAATAAAACTTAAGGAAGATAAAGTTATTCAATCAGCTTTAAATACAGGATATCCCATTTTTAATCAACTGTTATTTTACAAGGTGTATCTAAATGGAGATTAAAGTTTTAAGAAAGTTAATAGCGAATCCTTTACTTTTGAATAAAAGGATAAAGTTCTATGAAAGTAAAAAGATTATACAAAAAGTTCCGTTGGATTTAGAGGAAATTAAAGGGCATATTTCAAAATCAGAGCATAATCTAAAGTTCGTATTAGATAATATGAAATTAGGCTATTATGATTGGTGTATAACTGGTTGTTATTATGCTATTTATCAAATTGCATTAGCTTTGATAAGAGCAAAAGAAGTTTATTCAAAAAACCATGATTCCACTCTTTGTTTATTAGCAAGAGACTATTATCAAGAAGGCATAACTAAAGAAGATATAGAATTAATCAATGTCTTTTTCTTAGATTATCAAGACTTATTGATTTATGTTCATACAAAAGATAAAAGAGAGGAAGCATCTTATTCATCAAAATATAACTTTGATAAAGATAAGGTTGAAGAATTAAGGCTTAAAACAATTGATTTCATAAACAAGGCAAGAGGAATTCTTGATAATATTTTGGACCAAAAAGTTAAATAATTTCTAGTCGTGAGGGAAACGTCAGTAAGTTAACCCTAAGGATTAACTAATCGTTGGTGTAAAATTTAAGGTCAAGGTTTAAATATTTTATTTTCTATTTTCTTAGATGTTTGGTTTGGAAAACGAGAAATTGAAAATTTTAAAGAGACTGAAAACTCCTGCAAAAATCCAGGATTTTTTGGATAGTTTAAAGATAAATTTCGAAGAAAAGGGAGATACATGCATGTCTCCAAAAATGGTTTTGAAAGCAGGAAAATGCCATTGTGTTGAAGGAGCTATTTTAGCCGCTTTAGCTCTGCGTTTTCAGGGCCATAGGCCGTTGATTGTTGATTTACTTGCTCATGACAGAGATTTTGATCACGTTGTTGCTGTTTTCAAAAGAAATGGCAAATGGGGAGGAATTTCAAAAACAAATCATGCTGTTCTCAGGTATAGGGAGCCAATTTATAATTCTATTAGAGAATTAGTTATGAGCTATTTTCATGAATATTTTGATGATAATGGCAAAAAGAATCTAAGAAGTTTTTCTTCTCCAGTGGATTTATCCAGGTTTGACAAGTTTGGATGGATGACTAGTGAAGAAGAAGTTTGGTATATTCCTGAGTATTTAGTTGAAGCAAGACATTTTCCAATTTTGTCTAAGAGACAAATACACGGATTGAGAAAAGCTGATGATATTGAGATTAAGGCGGGGAAATTAGTTGAGTGGAGGAAATGAATTTCAAATCCTAAATATTTTTAAACGATTAATTTCTTAGATTTTTATGGCAGATGAGAGTAAACTTGAAATTCTTTCAATTTATGCAGAGATAAATATGTCTCATAATTCTGCAGGAGAGTTTCTTTCTAATATGGGTAAAGAGGTTAAGGATTTTAATCATTCTAATTTGACAGCTGTTTATGAAGACAGCGATGCTGATAGATATAAAACTAAAGATATTGTTAGGGCAACTGAATTAAAGCTTGCTGAAATTGCTTTTGATAACTCTTTTCTTTGTGTTACTAATCTTGATTATTGCCAGTACTCTAGTGAAAAAAGGCAGTTGATTCTCAAAGGGACTGGCTTGAGAAAGATGAATTTGAGAAAACGATAATAAATTTCAAATCCGAAATATTTATAAATGTATATTTCTTGTGTATACTAGGTTGTATATATAATTAATATAGCCAACCTCTTTTCAACCCTGGGCCGCTAAATGCGGCCTTATATTCATAAAAAACAAAAAATGGAACAAACAAGAACTGATTTCGACAATGCCAGAATTGATTTAGAATCAGGATATGCAAATGGGGGCTCAGGCATTGAGGTTATAAACTATTCTAGGCTTAATGATAAAAATAGAAAATATGTAAGGTCCCTTTTTCAAAGGGAGCCAATAGATAACAAGCTTTTAATTATGGGAAATCTGCTTAATTCTTTGATAAAAGAGAACGAGGTTCATGCAGATTACGCATCTCTTAGTGTTTCTCTTTTAGATGATAGTTTTTATGTATATGTGGGAAGGGAGAAGAGTTGAAAAAATGACAGACATATTTGACAATCAGATTTTATGCAGAAACTGCGATAAAAAAATGAACAAGGCAGAATTTATTAAAAATGGCTTCAGATTAAGGGCTGTTGTGTGCGATAAATGCGATGAGAAAATTATTCATCCTGCCGACGAAGCAGAATATTCCAAGTTTGTCGGCTTGAAAAATAAAGAATTTAATGTTAAAATGAGGCTTGTTGGAAACAGCTATGCTGTTTCAATTCCAAAAGAAATAGTTTCTTTTATGAGAGAACAAGAGAGCAGAATGGACAATATGGTTAGATTATGCTTTGAGGATTTGGGAAGAGTTTCTCTGAGTTTTAATCAGCATGAAATTGAAAATAAGAATGCAAGAGTCATAAGGGCTAGAGAATACAGAGTTATTAAGAATAACAAGTCTGTTCTGCATTTTAAGCAGTTTTCAGATTCTGCGAGTCCGAAACATAATAAAACTTTGATTAGGAGGAACGATGATAAAAAAGAAATACAGGCTTAAAGTTGTTGAAGCTTTGCAGGATGATGCCTACAAAGGAATTGCAAGAATAGATTCTGAAGTTATGCGTGAATTGGAAATTAAAAGAGGAGATGTTATTTATATTAAAGGGAACCGGGAAACTGTTGCTATTGCTGACAGGGCTTATCCTGCGGATGTTGGCGAAGGAATAATAAGAATTGACGGCATTTTAAGAAGAAATGCCAAGACCGGAATTGGAGATGCTGTTGAAATTTCAAAATCGGAAATAAAAGAAGCAAAAAAAATAATTGTTGCGCCTGCCCAAAAGGGAATAATGGTGCAAGCAACTCCTGAAAGCTTAAGGAGAGGCCTTCTTGGAAGGGCTGTTGTTAAAGGAGACGTAGTTGTCCTTGGAGGAGTCCAGAGAAGAAGAGATTTATTTTCTGAGATGGGAGAAGATGAATTTTTGGGCGGACTTTTTGGAGATATGATCAATAACATGGCTTTTGGAAATCTTGGAGGAGGCATTACACAGCTTAGATTTTTAGTTGTGAATACAAACCCAAATCAGCCAGTTGTAATTACTGAAAATACTGAAGTTGTTCTTAATCCTAAAGCTGTTGAAATTTCTGAGGAGAAAATTCCTGAAATTAATTATGAAGATATTGGCGGACTTGAGGAAGAAATCAAAAAAATAAGAGAAATGGTTGAAATTCCTATGAAGCATCCAGAGATTTTTGAGAAGCTAGGCATTGAGCCTCCAAAAGGAGTTTTGCTTCACGGACCTCCTGGCACTGGAAAAACGCTTTTAGCCAAGGCTGTTGCAAATGAAACTGATGCTAACTTTATACTTCTTAATGGTCCTGAGGTTATGTCTAAGTTTTATGGAGAGTCTGAGAAAAAAATAAGAGATATTTTTGAAGAGGCTGAGAAAACAGCGCCTGCTATAATTTTTATTGATGAAATTGATGCTATTGCCCCAAAAAGAGAAGAAGTTTCAGGAGAGGTTGAGAGGCGTGTTGTTTCACAGATTTTGACAATGATGGATGGCCTGAAAGGAAGAGGAAAAGTTATTGTTATTGGAGCCACAAACCGAGTTAATTCTCTTGACCCTGCTTTGAGAAGGCCTGGAAGATTTGACAGGGAAATTTCTATTAATGTTCCTGGTAAAAAAGGCAGGAGAACTATTCTTGGAATTCATACAAGAGGGATGCCTTTGGATAAAAATGTTAATTTGGATGAGCTTGCCTCTATAACACATGGTTTTGTCGGCGCTGATCTTGAAGCTCTGACAAAAGAAGCTGCTATGAATGTTCTTAGAAAGTTTCTTCCAAAACTTAAGCTTGATGGTGAAGAACAAATCCCTCAGGAAGTTCTTGAACAGCTTATTGTTTATCAGGAAGATTTTGTTGAGGCTTTAAAAGTTGTCAGGCCTAGCGCAATGAGGGAAGTTCTTGTTGAAACTCCTAATATTTCTTGGAATGATGTTGGCGGTTTAGATAATGTCAGACAGGAATTGCAAGAAGCTATTGAATGGCCTTTGAAATTTCCAGAAATATTTACAAGAATGGGAATAAGGCCCCCTAGAGGAATTTTGCTTTACGGGCCTCCTGGCACTGGAAAAACGCTGTTAGCCAAGGCTGTTGCAAAAGAAGCTGAGGCAAATTTTATTCAGGTTAAGGGACCTTCTTTGCTGAGCATGTGGGTTGGCAAAAGCGAAGAAGGAATGAGAAAAGTTTTTGAGAGAGCCAGGCAGGTAGCGCCTTGCATTATTTTCTTTGACGAAATTGATTCCCTTGCTGGCAAGAGAGGAATTGACAACGGAACTAAAGTTACTGAGAGAGTTTTGAATCAGATGCTTGCAGAGATGGATGGCTTGGAGGATATGAAAGATATACTTGTTATTGGAGCCACAAACAGGCCAGATATGCTGGATCCAGCTGTTTTGAGACCTGGAAGATTTGACAAAATACTTTTAGTTAATGCGCCTAATGAAGCTGGAAGATTAAAAATTTTAGAAATTCACACAAAAAAAATGCCTTTGGCGAAATCTGTGAGTTTGAAAGATATTGCCAAGAAAACAGATGGGTTCACAGGAGCTGATCTTGAAGCTCTGACTAGAGAAGCTGCCATGATTGCTCTTAGAGAATCCAAAGAGACGGAAAAAGTCAATGGGACTCATTTTGAAGAAGCAATGAAGAAAGTAAAGCCAAGCGTTTCAAAAGGAATGATTGAGGTCTACAAGAAGATTGAAGATAACTTTGTGAGAACTGCCAAGGCTGTTGTTCCTACAGAGAATTCTTATTTCGGATAAGTTTAAAAGCTGGATTTTTTAAGATTTTAATGGAAGAATATTTGGCTATGTGCGGGACTTGCTCAAATATTTATCACATTGGCAGATTTATTCCAGACTTTATTTGACTAATTTTCCTTTTATAAATTTTGTTTTATGCGGAGGATGTTTGAATAAAGGCTTAGAAGAGATGATTAAAGATAAAAATAAAGGAAATGATGTGAATTTATGAAATATAATAATTTAATAAGTCGTCACAATAACTTTATCTTCAACTAAAAAGGTGTTTTCTGCCTGCGCGACTTTTGCCCCTTCTATTTCAACTAGCTGTGGAAACTGATGCAGATTTCCATTGTTTTCAAGCTGCTTTAATCCGAAAAGCGCTTTGCTCCCTAATTTTTTGTGTATCCAGCGGGAACAGAATGGAAGTGTTTTATATTCTTTTATTATGAATTCAAGGACTTCTCTTGCTATTGGAGATCTTGGATTTTTTTCAGAAGCCATCTGGTAAATTCCTGAAGGCTTTCCGTTATGAACTCTTCCAGATCCTGTGCTTGAGAAAGGCTCTATTGCGTAAAGTCCCTTTTTTATTTTTAAATCTCTTTTGTCGTCTATGTTTGGGATTGTCAATCCGGCATGCAGATCATTTTGGTCAATCTGATGCCCTGAAAGATTTATTACCGGACTGAATTTGTGTGATTCAATTTCTTTTTGAATAACTCTGCCGATTTCAGAAGTAGAGACTCCTAGCTTCATTGCTGATTGCGCTTTTTCAAGAGCAGCCTCAGCTGCTGCAATAAGTTTTTTGTTTTCTTCTGAGTTTTCAAGGTCAAAAGATATTGCTGTGTCTGCAACCCAGCCGTCAACATGAACTCCCAAATCAACTTTCAATAATCCGCGTGCAAGAGTCTTGTCATCATGGGAAGGGGTGTAGTGCGCTGCGATATTGTCTATTGAAAGGTTTGTCGGGAATGCCGGCTTTCCTCCCAACTCTATAATTTTCTTCTCAATTTTTTCAGCGATTTCAAGCAAAGGAACATCTTTTTTCACAAATGTTTTTGCATAAGCTTTGACTTGAGATGCTATTTTCCCTGCTTGGATGATTTTTTCTGTGTTCATTTTGATTTTTTGAGCATATTATGCTTTATAATAATTTTTATAAACTAATGTTTAATTAGTTTGTTATTATGGATAATGTGGACTACTCTCCAGAAGTTCTTTCAAAATTAGAGATGTTTTTTAACTCTCCAATTTTGCAGGATAATAAAGTTTATATTAATAATAGGGAAATGTCTCCTAAAGATGTTTATAAAGAGATTGTAGACAAGACAGAATTCGGAGTTAATTTTTATAACTCTTTTTCCAGCACTTTATCTTCGCTTGAAGGAAGTTTTCCTAAAGAGCTTATTCATGTAATTTTTGATGCTATTTCTCAAAAACAATAATCTTTTTAAATAAATTTAACTTGAATGAAAAATGCTAAAGAGAATTTCAATAGGTCACCTAGAAAACCTTGTTACAGATTCAAAAAGAAGACTAGAAATACATGACCAAGGATTAATTGTTTTTAAAAGGAAAAAATCTGGAAAGGTAATAAAAGCTTCAATAAAGAATCAGGATACAGAATCTGAATTAAAATTTGAAACTAATCTTTCAATCTTGTATTTTGGTAAGGTTAGCCACAAAATTTATAGAGATGCTTTATTAACTGAAATAGACAATTTTCTAGCAAAGAAAAACTTTTATATTTGTGAGGCAGATTACCATCAAAATTGGAGAGGCAATCAAGAATTGAGGGGATGTTTATACTCTGAACCCGCTCGCAATTTTGTAAGTGATGAAAAACTTATGCCTACAGCATATTTTGAATAGAATTTTTGAATTAATTTTTCTCAACAACCGCAATGATTTCTCTTCCTGAATTTATGTTTTTTATTTTAAAGCCGGTTTTTTTGAGCAATTCAGAGAGTTCTTTCTCATCATACAGATAATAATACCTTTCGCCTTTTTCCCTCCATTTAACCATTTTATTTTTAGGGGAATTTTTAAACCAATTAGAATTTTTATTCCATACAGTGATCATTGCCTGAGATTTTGGTTTTAAGACTCTGTAAAGCTCATTTAGGGCTTTTTCTCTGTCTTTTTCTTTTTCAATGCAATGAATTGATGCTATGGCTATTGCGCTATCAAAGAAATTATTTTTGAAGGGAATCTTCTCTGATTTTGCTATAAAGAATTCAGCAGAAATTTTCTTTTTCTCTGCGTTTTCTTCTGCATATTTTATCATTTCTTTAGAAAAATCAACAAGATACATTTTTCCATTCTTAATTTTAGAAAGATGTCTTCCTGAACCGCAGCCTAAATCAAGAATTCTGCCTTTTTGTTTTTTGAGGAATTCTGAAACTTCTTTCACAGGCTTTTGCCTGAAATTATTCCATTCTTCTGCAATTGAATTCCAGGTCTGTTGTTGGTTCATTATTTTGTTAAAGTGTTTATATTTAAAAACATGATTTTTCTTAGGGGATAAATGCAAACCCAAAAATCATACACAAAGGAAAACCCCAAAAAGCCCACAAGAAGCATTTCAGGAGTCACTCCTCTGACTGTTGTTCTCAAGCCCAGAAAATGCGATCATGGAACGTGCATCTTTTGCCCGGGAGGAGATTATGTTCCTCAGAGTTATACTGACAAAAGCCCTGCAATAATGAGGGCTTTGACAATGGCTTTTGACCCTTACAGGCAGGTTAATGCTAGACTGAACGCTTTGCAGAAAATGGGTCATCCAACTGACAAAATTGAGGTTATTGTTTTAGGCGGAACTTTTCTCCAGTATGAAATTGATTATCAATATGAGTTCATTAAAAGATGCTTTGATGCATTAAATAGAAAAGATTCTCAAAATCTTGAAGAAGCAAAAAAAATAAACGAGACGGCCGAGTATAGATGTGTTGCCCTGTGCATTGAAAACAGACCAGATAATTGCTCTCCAGAAGAAATTAGAAGAATGCTTGAGTTTGGAGCTACAAGGGTTGAGATTGGAATTCAGATTCTTGATGATGAAATTTACAAAAAGATTAATAGAGGTCATAAAGTTGAAGATGTTGTTCAGGCGTCTAAAGATTTGAAGAATGCCGGCTTTAAATTAGGCTATCATATTATGCCTGGTCTTCCTTATAGCAATCCTGAAAAAGATATGGAGAAGTTCAAGCTTTTGTTTTACGATTCTAGGTTCAGACCAGACCAGCTGAAAATTTATCCTTGCCAGATTGTTGATGATTCCCCTCTCGCGAAAATGTATAAAAAAATTAATTACATGCCTTATGATGAAGAAACAACAAGGAAGATTCTTACAGAAATGATGCAGGTTATTCCAGAGTATTGCAGAGTCATGAGAGTTATGAGGGAAATTCCAAAGGAAAAAATGACTATTACTCCTTTAAAGCTTGAGTTAAGAAAAGAAGTTGAGGAAAAATTAAGAGAGTCTGGAATAAAGATTAATGAAATAAGGATGAGGGAGATTGGGTTTAACAAAGAAGTTGATGATAACATTATTCTTAAAATTCTTGAGTATGAGGCTTCAGAAGGAAAAGAGTTTTTTTTGCAGTTAGTCAATAAAGATGATATTCTTTTTGGGCTCTTAAGGCTAAGGATTTCTGAAAGAGGAGCTATGGTTAGAGAGCTTCATATTTATGGGAAAGCTCTTGAAATTGGCAAGAAAGGTGAGGTTTCACAGCATAGGGGGTTGGGAAAATGGCTCATGGATGAAGCTGAAAAGATTGTTAAAGAGAAAGGAATGAAAAAGATTGCAGTTATTTCAGGGATTGGCGTCCGTGAGTATTACAAGAAGCTGGGATACAATTTAGAAGGATTTTATATGGTTAAAACATTAAAATAAAAAATAATTTTGTTTCCTGATTACTGTTAGAACTTACTAACTAGAATTTTCTGTGCTTTGAAAAGCATTCTTTACAGTAAACTGGCTTGCCTTCTGTTGGCTTGAATGGCACTTCGCATTCTTGCTTGCATTCTGAACAAACAGTTTTGTGCATATCTCTTGGTCCAAAGTTCCCTCTAGGTCCGCCTCTGTCTCCGCCGAATCTTCTTGGTCCACTTGGTCCTCGTCTATCTCCAAATTCTCTCATTTTTACCTCCATAGGTATTTAATCACGCTGCACCCTCTTGAGTGAAGTCGCTGATCTTAGATCTAAGATTGATACAGAAATGGTGTTTTTAAGGTTTTTGGGTGGCTTAAATCTAGGATTTATATTTTTTACTTTAATTGGCTAAACCAAGCAAGAATTCCAATAATAATTAGCCCCCAAGAAATATTCATAGTGTAGCCAATATATTTGGCATAAGCGCCTCTTAAAATTAACTCTTCCCAAAGGAATGTTAATAAAACTAGTATAGCTCCTGCAAAAAATAGGATTTTCCCTGTAGTTTTCCAGTTCATAGATAATATATTTTTCCTGGATTTTTAAACATTGTTCCTTAAATTTGATTAGTGAATTTAGAAAACACTGTGCTCTTATAAAAATCTTTTATTTTCTTGAGCATATCTTCTGAAAAACCATTGCAGGAATATAAGCTCATCTTTTTTTACTTGGGCTCTTTCTAAAGCATTATAATAGCTATTTCTATTTAAATATGGGATGTCAAACATTGGAAAACCATGCTTATTAAGGACAAAGTTCATCATAATTCTTGAAATTCTTCCATTTCCATCTCCAAATGGATGTATTGTAACAAATTTTAAATGAACTAAAGCAGCTAGCTCCACTGGATTTATTTTATTCTTGTTTTTATTATACCAATTGAAAAAATCTTTAATTAGGAAATCAAGTTCTGCTGGCATTGGGGGAATGAACTTGCTTCTAGATATCATAACTTGATGGTTTCTTGTTCTTCCTGCTAGGCTTTCCTTTGTTTCTTGGAACAAAAGCTTGTGCCAGTAGAGAATTATTTGCATGCTTAAATTATTCTTATAATTTAGCATTTCATAAAAAACTTTCTTGTGATTTTCTGCTTCTTTAATATCTCTTACTGGTTTTTCCCCTGGAGAAATGCCTTTTTCAAGAAGATTTGCTGTATCCTTAAGCGTTAATTTGCTTCCCTCTATTCTCTGGGTGTTATAGGTGAACTTAATCATAAAACTTTCAATTTCTTTTTCTTTGGCAGAAAAAGGCAGATGCTTCATTTCTTTTGAATAATTTTCTTTTATTTTTTTGAATAGATTAAACCACTCTTCCCTGTAAATATCAAACATAAAACTTTTTTTTATGTCTTCAATGTTTTTTGGAATTTCTTTCCCTAGGTAAATCTGTTTTTTTTTAACCTTCCCATCTTTTCTGAAACTGTGCTCTAAGTAGAAATATTTCTCTTTTCCAATTATTTTTTTTGATATAATCACCATAGAAATTATTACCTCTACATATTTATAAACCTTTCTTTTTTGATTAAATGTAGAGTTAAACGCCCCTGCTCATAGTCTCATTTCTTCTTCTTTTCAACTCTGACTGTAACTTTGCCTTTGTATTCTTCAGTGAGTGCAGGCAAGAGATGAGACAATAGCTGGTCTGCAGTCATTCTTCTAATTATGCCTTTTGAACTCTTTTGCGTCCAGCCAATTTTGTCTTTTTTGTAAGTTTGGGCGCTTCCATGCTTTGTTATTAGATAAATTACACACTCGCTGTTTTTCATTATATATTAAAAACAAAGAAGTTTAAAAATCTTAAAAACGCCCCGTCCGGGATTCGAACCCGGGTCACGGCCGTGAAAGGGCCGCATTCTTGGCCTCTAAACTAACGGGGCTGAAAAATGCTTGAAAGATATGTTTTTGCTTAATCTTTCTTGCGCTTCTTTATAACCAGAAATAAAATTGACTTTTAAACCTTAAGGTTTTTCAGGCATTATTATCCAGGCAGCTAGATAGGCGATTATTCCCAAGCCCACAGATACTATTGTTCCTATCGTCCAAAGCAGCCTAATTAGTGTTGGGTCTGCGTCAACATATTCTGCAATCCCGCCGCAAACTCCTCCTATAATTCTTTGCTTTTTGCTCCTGTAAATTTTTTTTGTCATTTTTTATTTTTTTCTAGAAAAGATTTTATTGCAAAATAACTCCCTCCAAATACAACGATTCCAGGGATTAGCGCGATTCCTAAAGTTGGCGCGAGAACAGCTGTTCCAATAGTACCTATTAAGCCGGCTCCTGTGCTTTCAAGAACTTTTGTCATCATAGGTATTTGCTTTTCAACGTCTTTTTGAAATGAGTCTATTTGCATCATATATTTGCCATCTTTGAATATTTTGACTTTTCTTTCTTCTTCTGATACAAGAATTGCTATATTCCCTTTTTTTGAAGCAGTCATTGCTGCAGCGTGCCTTGTTCCGAATCCTATAAATGGCTTTGTGTTTTTTATAAGAACGCTATACTCAACCATATCTCCCTGATTATTTATTATAACTGCGCCATCAATAACTGCCAGGCCCTTTAGAACTTTTTCAACTCCTTTGCTGAATATGTTTAATTCTCCAAATTTTTGCTTTGTGAGCTTTTCATATTTGATGTTTTCTCCTATTACAAAAAGAGCGCCATTTCCTTCTCTTGCTATTTCAATTGATATTTTGAGTATCTTTTCTTCTATATCTTTTAATGTTCTCTTCATTTTATTGATTAATGCATTTTGCTCTTTTAAATGTTTTTTAGGTAAATTCTAGATCGTTTTTGAAAACCTTTTTCTGAAAGGTTTATTATATTCAAAGTTCTTGCAGTTAGTTCTTTTGGAAACCTTTTTCTAAAAGGTTTATTTTTAGGTAAATTTAAATATCTATAATGACAGTTATTTTTGTTTAGAATGATAAATGAGCCTGTAGCTCAGCCTGGTTTAGAGCACTGCTCTTATACGATTGCGATTCGTTAGAGTTGCATCTCTCATAGAATAATCTAAGAGAGGCAGGGGTCCACGGTTCAAATCCGTGCAGGCTCATTTTTTTCTTTTACAATAACTTTTAAATAGTTACCCTACCAATTTTTACATAGGCAAAAGGGGTTTTCTTTCGAATCAATCGGAGGCAAAGAAAAGATTCGATTGGTTGCAGGATCGAAAACCAGCTGGTGGTTTTCAATGGTTTATAAGAAATACATAAAAAGAGATGGGAAAATTTATGGGCCTTACTTGTACAAGAGCATTAAAAGAGATGGTAAGGTAATTACAGAATATATTGGACATCATTCTGAAATAAAAAAAGAATCAGCAATTCATGGCTTTCATGGTAGGGTAAAAAATAACTCAAGAAGATTTTGGACTTTTGCAGGGATTTTTTGTTTGATTTCAGTTGTTTTGATTATTGGTTTGATATTTTTATTTCAATTTGGAGCAACAGGAAAGGCATCAATTGAAATTCAGGGTAATTATTTGCCAGGAGAACAGATTTTAGGAAACTTGAATTTGATTTTGAAGCAAGGAGAATTAATTCCTGTTAGCACAAAATTGATTGTTGATAATTCTGGAGAAATTAGTGAGTATGACTTAAATGATTTAATTGGGGATAATTTTGTACAAGGAGATTTCTTTATTGAGGACAGAAATGTTGCTGGAAATGGAGATGGTTTTGGTGTTCAAGGTGAAAAAGAAATTTATCCTTTAGTTGATTTTTCTTTTAGGGTTGTTAGTTTAGAGAAGAGTCAGGAAGATATTACTGCAATTGTAAATGAAACTGAAACTAATGATACTTCTGGAGGTTCAACAGAGGGAAGTACAACAGATGGGGAAACAACAGAGCAAACTCCTACAAGTGAAGAAGCTATTCCGCCACAACCAGGAACTACAGAGGAACAAACCCCTCCAATACCTGCTCCAGAACAAACTACAGAGGTTCCTTTACAAGAAACACCAACTGAAAGTGATTCTTCTGATGCTTCATCTTCTGAATCAAGCTCCCCTGCTGGAGAAAGCTCTGGCAGTTCTGATACTGGCTCTGATGCTGGAGGAATTACTGGCGGAGTTATCTCTGGAGAAATTATTCAGGGGCAAGTTTCAAAAAGTTCTCCTTTTGAATATATTTTAAATGAAGGAGAAAGCGTTGAAATTGTTGATTCTTCACAGCTTGTTAGTTTTCAAATAGAGAATGGTAAAGCAATTTTCACAACAGGCTATTACGAGCTTGAAAAAGGGTTTGGCAGCGATTATTTAAAAAATGAAAAAGTTAATTTTCCAATTGATTTATCCCAATTGAATTTGATTGCAAGTGAGGGAATTTTGAAGTTTAGTTTTGTGTATGGAGGAATTGAGATTACTTCTTCTGAGAAGCAGATTTTTGTCGAAGAAGTTGCTAATGAAACCTTAATTGATCTAACTAATTTAACTAATCAGAGTGAGTTTAACATTACAAACTTTACAGAATTTAATATGACTGAAATGAATGTTTCAAATTTCACAATAGAAGGGAATTTTACCGTTAATACAACTCAGTTTGGGGCTGTTTTAGGCCAGCCTGTTAAGTGGAAAAAAGAAATTGAGGTTTCTCAAATTAGTTCTTTGAGAATTGATCTTCCAAAAATTGCCGACAAGGTTTTGATTAAAAAAATTAATGATGATGGGACAGAAGAAATTGAATATGATGAAGAAGGAGAAATTTCTGGCCAAAAAGAAAAAGGTAAGGGCATTGAAGAGAATAGTGTTAATATGGCTAATGAAACAGCTGAAAATGAAACCGAAACCAATGATACTTTGGGAGGTTCATTATTTACTGGAGGTATTACAGGAGATGTTGTTCAGGTTGAAGAGGCTCAAGATTCTAAAGATGTTGTTATTGATGCTGTTGTTGGCAGCTATGAAGTTGAGTATGAAACTCCTGCCCCAACTTCTCTCGAAGGTAATTTTACTGAAGGAAAAAAAGAGATTGTTATAAATGGAAATGATGAGTTACACTACCAGAATGTTCTTGCCTTTTCACAACTGCCATACGAAATTCAAAATCCTGCAAGCGCTAAAATCTACTGGTTAAATAATGGAAACAAAGAGTTAGCTAATTCAGAGTCTATTGATAGTGATGGCAATGGCCTTTATGATTATGTTCAATGGATTGTTCCTCAGTTAAGCAATCAAACCTATGAACTTTCTATAACTATTATCAATGTTCAATCTTATCCAACTGTTGGGGGAAATTGGACAGTTGAATTTACCACTACTGGGCAGGCTGACTTGAGAGTTACGCCAGTTAATGAAACAAGTTTTGGAATCTCTGCTCCTGATGACCTTGAGTTCTTAGAAATTAAATGTGGAAGTTTAGCACAAAATTATACTTGGGAAAATTCATCTGTTCTTGTTTCTAATTACTCATGCAATGAAACTGGTTATGAAATTTCTCTTGTTATAACTCCTGGAAAACATGATCTTGAATTTGATTACGGTGGAATAAAAGCGCAGGCGCATAACGATGCTGGCCCAAGCCCATGCACTGGTACATCTGAAGAGCTTATCTGTGACAGCTTTAATGACAATTCTTTGAACACTAGTTTATGGGGCGTTTATGCCGATGAAGTTAATGCTTCTTTAAATGAGACTAGTCAAAATGTTGTATTAAATGCCTGGAATGGTTCGGCATTTCCTGTGGACTATTCAGGGGTTGGCTTAATAAATAATAATTCTGCACACTCTCAATTTTATGGTAAAACAGGTGTTTATTCCCTTGGTTTTAATTACTATCCTAATAACATTTCTACTGCAGGAGGATTTGGGCGTACAGGATTATTCATAAGAAGCAATCCTGCGTCAAGAGAGAGCGTTCATGGAGCTCCTAAAGGCAAATCTATTTTTATAAAATTGGGTGGCTGGAGTCAAGGACTCAATAATCTTGGTACTGGGATTTATTATTATGATAATAATCTTGACACAGAATCTCCTTATATAATTGGCCAGGATACTTCAAACATCTTTTCTTCTGTAAGATGGTATAATATTAGTGTTAATTATAATGGCGAGACTAAAAACATCTCTGTTTATGTGGATGGAAACTTAAAAGCAAGTGGAAATATTTCGGATTCCAATTTCAGCCAAATTTCAAATAATATTGCATTTGAGTTTTATGCTAGTTCTCGTAGCGATACTGGAAATAGAATTAATACCTATGATAATATAAGGATAAATTCAACTGGGCTACCTTACACTTGCGGAAGTATGTCTGGGAGTACTACTCTTTTTGGAAACCTGAGCTCAACGGGAACCTGTATAAACATAAATTCAAGCAATGTTGTTTTGGACTGC